>Ga0326512_10000808_pt1 | contig 26374 bp, 14 predicted proteins | sample 1_2617_0518_D_FD_203652 | JGI IMG/M metagenome (GOLD analysis project Ga0326512, IMG submission 203652) | Bovine rumen microbial communities from UC Davis, California, United States - 1_2617_0518 | ecosystem: Host-associated > Mammals > Digestive system > Stomach > Rumen | place: USA...
AGTATCAGAACTTCGTTCTGGATGCTCGTTATAACATCGGTCTGACAAAGACTATAAAGGATGCTAGTGAGAAGACTAAGAACAGCGTTTTCCAGATCACTCTGGGTTACAAGTTCGCTCTCTAATCACAATTAGATACAATGATGAATGCGCTCCCTTCTGGGGGCGCATTTTTTGTTTGGGGAATAGTGTTTCAAAAGACGGGAGTCTTGACAGAACGTGTCCCGATGATGAAGAAAAGTCAGGTTTTTCTTTGTTTTTTCTCTATTTTGCGCTAACTTTGTGGCATTGTTATGCGGAAGATAATACCTATTATATTGATGCTTGTGGCACTTACAGGCAGTCTGTCGGCACAAGATGCGTTGACAGGTCATTATCAAATGACCACCCTTGACCTCTCCACTGGGCTTCCGAATAATAATGTCAACCAGTTTTTTGTTGACAGTAAAGGGTTTGTGTGGATCTCCACCTATGGCGGCGGTGCCGTGCGTTATGACGGTTTCTCGTTTATGCCTATCGGACAGAAAAGTTCCCAAGGCTTAAGTAGTATCTCCTGTAAGGGGATGACGGAAGACCTGTTCCAGCGTCTTTGGATAGCATACGATGAACGTACTGATGTTATCGATATGAGGACGATGAGCCGCACGACCCCTCTTTATGGCAAGGATAATATCAGCAGGATGCTCGACAGACCCTCCGTTGCCGTCTATCACGATGCAAAAGGTGCCATATGGCAGGTGACCACTGACACCATCTATCGCTATACCTTTGATGAGAGGGGGAATGTCAGATATGTCAGTCATTACCGTTATATCGGTAATACCCCAGACGTGTGTATTGAGGATATCGAGCAGAATGGTACGGTATGGGCATGTGTTGATGGAGGTCTTTACCGCCTTGCCGAGCGTGACGGTAAGATTGTCCGTGAGGAGATAGCTTCTGTGATGAGTCAGTTGCAGGGGCTTTATGTGACTGACCTGCTGAAGCGTGATGACAAAATATGGATCTCCACTAATAATGGGCTTTTTGTCTATGCTCCCTATACGCATTCGTTACAAGTTTTCCATCATTCCAACGAAGTGTCGTCATTGTCTCATGATTTCACGACTTCCTTGGCGAAGGCTCCTGATGGCAGGTTGCTGATAGGTTCCTTAAGAGGAATCAATATCCTCACGGATCAACAGGATTCCTTTATTCATTGGGATAATACCAGTGCGGAGAATCCATTGCCCAGTGACTTTGTACACTGTCTGATGGTGCGTGACGGTCAGGTATGGATAGGTACGGAGACTGCGGGAATCGCAAAACTGTCACCTCGTCCGTTATTGCTTCGTAACTATGCCCATCAGCCTGCTGATCCTGGCTCGTTGTCACCCCGTCCGGTAAACGCGATGTACGTTGAGCCTGATGGAACCCTATGGGTAGGTACGGTGGAGGGTGGACTGAACAGGAAAGCTGCAGGAAGTCGGAGCTTTGAGCATTGGACGATGCAGAATTCTGCCCTTTCGCATAACTCTGTCTCAGTGTTAGAGGCAGATGCCCATGGACAGTTATGGATTGGCACATGGGGTGGCGGTCTTAATAAGATCTCTCTTAAAGACAAGGTCTTGACACATATTGATATGCCTGCGGAGCTGACTGCTGTGACAAACTATATAGGTGTGTTGGTCTACGACAAATACCACGATGCCCTGTGGGTCGGTTCTAATGATGGTGTGTTCTATTATGACCTGAAAACGGGTAAGTTGGAAGTGCCTTTTGAGGGTAATGACCTAATCAGAGGGTGTATCGGCGGATATATCGATAAGAAAGCCCATTTGTGGATAGGATGTATCACAGGACTGCGTGACATCGACTTACGCTCTCGTCAAATGGGGGGAGGCAAGTTCAGGTTTAGGAGTCTCTTTGCGAAACTTGATCATCCTGACTCTCGTATTGTTGAGAAGATTTGTTGCTTCTGTGAGGCAAAGGATGGTACGTTATGGCTTGGCTCTAATGGTTATGGCATTTACCGGCGTGTGGTGGACCCCCAGTCGGGTAAAGAGACCTTTGAGTCATTTACGACAGATGACGGCTTGGCAAACAATACGGTCCGTGGTATTGTGGAAGATGCCAAAGGAAGGTTGTGGATTACTACGGTAAACGGTGTTTCTTTGTTTGACCCTCTCACGCGTACCTTTATTAATTATGGGGAGAAAGACGGTCTTCTCTGTCAGCGCTTTTATTGGAACTCTGCTGTCAAAGGCGTCGATGGAACGCTTTACTTGGGAGGGATGAATGGTCTGACGGAGGTGGTGGACGAAAATCGGGATGCCGTTTATCCTGTCCACCTCACCTTCACACAGTTGATGGTTGACAATCAAACTGTAACTGTTGATAACAGTGATGTTATTGATTTAGACATCACACAGGCGAAAGTCATCCGGTTGCATGAGTCCACCAAGTCGTTTTCCATTGCCTTCTCTGCTTTGACATACGCTGGTGAGACAACAGGTCATTACAGCTATCGCCTGAAAGGTTTCGAAGATGACTGGATCAGTTTGAAGCCCGGGGAGCATACCGTGCGATATACGAGTATGAAGCCTGGTAACTATACCTTTGAGGTGAAATACAGTAGTGACTTGAGTAGTGAGGATGAGCAGATGATCTCTGTCCAGGTGTCTGTCGCTCCCTATTTCTGGAAGAGCTGGTGGTTCAACCTGTTGCTTGTCTTCGCTCTCATCGCTTTTGTTGTCTGGTTCTATCGCTATAAGGAGAGAGAATGGAGGAAACAGGAGTCAGAGAAGTTGCTGACCCCCATTCGCAAGGTGTTGGAGGAGGCAGAGGAACCACAGCAGTTGCAGACTCGTATCCAGAACATTCTTGACAACCATGAGAAGATGAAGAAAAGTCTCCATAAGAGTGTGGAGGCAGATAAGAAGGAAGTGATGCGTTCTAATAAACCTTTCATGGACCGTGCCATGGAGATTATGGAACTTCACTATTCTGACAGCGAGTTCGGCGTAACGGAATTTGCGGAGGCGATAGGCATGAGTAAACCGCTGTTGTCTAAACGTCTCAATGCCGAAGCAGGTGTCAGTACAGGTCAGTTCATCCGTAACTATCGTTTGACCATAGCCAAACGCTTGTTGCTCGAAAACGATGCGAATCGTAATATTACTGAAATAGCCTATAAGGTAGGCTTCAATGATCCTAAGTATTTTACTCGTTGCTTTACAAACCAGTTTGGGTGTAGTCCAAGCAATTATGTAGAGGATAATTAGCGTTTCAATACATTTTGTCCACCTTTTATATTGTTTTGTCCACCTTTGAAGTGTGCAAAAGCAATATCTTTGCCGTCAAATTATTAATAATTAACAATAGTTCTAACCTAAAAACATTAACAATGAGAAAAGAAGTATTATTCTCTTTGATGCTGTCTTTCGGTGTCATGGGTGGACTTACCGTCTCTCCTGTGTCTGTGAAGGCGGCAGTGACCCAGCAGACGATCAAAGTCAAGGGTCAGGTTGTGGACCAGGACGGGGAACCCCTGATTGGTGCAACAGTTAGAGTGAAGGGTGCTCAGACGGGAAGTGTGACCGATATTGACGGTAACTTCACGATTGACGCAGCCTCTAACGCAACTCTCGTGATTAGTTATGTGGGCTACAAGGACCGTGAAATCGCTGTCCGTGGTCGTGCTGTGATTGATGCTATCCAGATGGAGTCTGACTCTCAGGTTCTCGATCAGGTGGTCGTCGTGGGTTACGGTACACAGAAGAAGGCAGACTTGACTGGTTCTGTCTCTATCGTCAATGCTGATGAGTTGAAGCGTGTCTCTAATTCCAACATCTCTACGATGCTGGAAGGTAAGGTCGCCGGTGTGCAGATTACCTCTGACGGTCAGCCTGGTGCAGACCCTGCTGTAAAAATTCGTGGTTTGGGTACCTTTGGCAGTACCGCTCCGTTGTATGTTATTGACGGTGTGCCCATGGGTACCAGTATCCGTGACTTCTCTCCTAACGATATTGAGACCATTCAGGTGTTGAAGGATGCGTCAGCAGGTGCCATCTACGGCTCCCGTGCTGCTAATGGTGTGGTAATCATCACGACTAAGAACGGTAAGAAGGATCAACCCCTGAAGGTGGACTATAAAGGTTATTTCGGTGTTGACTGGATTCCTACCGGTGAGTATAAGATGATGAATGCCGATCAGTATAGCCAATATTTAGGACAGGCTTTTGCCAACACCAGTCAGGTATCAGGTGTCCAAAGAGCTCTGCCTGGCGGTTACAACTATAATGCCGAGACTGGCAGATACGCATTCCAGGATAACACCAATACCGACTGGATAAACGAGGCATTTAAGACAGGATTCCGCCAGAACCACAATGTTAACTTGAGTGGTGGTGGCGCACATAATACATATAATGTGGGTCTTGACTATTTCCAGCAGAAGGGAACCTTAAAGGGCGCCGGTCCTAATTACCAACGTTTTACGGCACGTGTGAACAACACGATGGAGACGAAGTTCATCAACTTCCATACCAGCCTCGTTTACTCTCACTCCAACCAGGATGGTATTGGTATCGGTAATGATCAGGAGTACATCCAGGGACTTTATGGTATGGACGGTGCCAACGTGTTAAGCAACTCTTTGCTGATGCCGCCAACTATCAAAGCATACGACGAGTCAACATGGTATCTGGACGATGTTGTCTCTGCTGCCAAGAATTACAGTTATGACAGTTATGGCTATGGCACTTACTACGAGTCAGTGCATGGACCTATCATGCGTGCCAACCCTCTGTTGGTCAACAACTTGATTACACGTAACACTTTGGTGGACCGTGTACTTGCTACCGGTTCTGCTGATGTGAACCTGCTGAAGATGATTGGTATCGACAGCAAGAATCACAAATTGAACTATAAGCTCAACCTCTCTTACAGCAAGACCTATGCATCGTATAAGAACTGGACATCAGCATGGATCCAAAGTGGTAAAGTATATTTGGATAAGAGTAATGAGAAACTAAGCAAGGAAACACGTCAATGGTCTGACTTCCTGGTGGAAAATACCATTACCTATGACGGAACATTCGGATTACACCATTTTAATTTATTAGGCGGTATCACCTATGAGGAGGAAAACTACAACTCTCTATGGGGTGAGGGAAAGAACTTCCCAGAGCCTTATTTCCTCCAATTGGGTAATGCAAGCGACAGAAATTCCAGCTCCTACGAAAGTAAGCATGCTCTGACCTCTTTCATCGGTCGTCTGATCTATGATTATGACAGCAAGTACCTTTTCTCTTTCGTTATTCGTCGTGACGGTAGTTCCCGTCTGACCAAAAATATCCGTTGGGGTACTTTCCCGTCTGTTTCTATAGGTTGGCGTTTCGACAAGGAGAAGTTCTTCCCGATCAGCCGTGACATCGTCAACATGTTCAAAATTCGTGCAAGTTACGGTGAACTCGGTAACGAGAATATCGGAGAATACATGTATCAGGCAACAATGCGTTATGGATATCTTCTCTATAGCTTTGGTAACAATGTAGTTTCTGGTTCTGCTATTGAGAGATATGTGAATGAGAACATCACATGGGAGAAGAAAAAGACAACCAATATAGGTATCGACCTCGCCATGTTCAATAACCGTTTGGAATTCACCGCAGAGTGGTATAAGAACAAGTCGTCGGAGTTGCTGTACAGCGTTCCTGTTCCCACAACGGCAGGTGCAGGTTCTTTGAACAACCCTGCCTATAAGGTGACGATGAATGCAGCTACCATGGAGAACAGTGGATTCGAATTCTCTGCTACCTATCGAAACAACGACCATCCTTTCAAATGGCAGGTGAGCGCCAACCTTAGTACTTTGAAGAACAAGGTGACCTCACTCGGTTTCACCAATGAGCCATATTTGGAAGGTGACTGTATCACAAGGGTAGGTGAGGAAGTCGGTCAGTTCTACGGCTATATCTACGAGGGTATTGCCCGCACACAGGCAGACTTGGACGATCACGCCGCACAGGTTGGTGCTAACGTCGGTGACTGTCTTTATAAGGACATCAGTGGTCCTGACGGTACACCCGATGGTGTCATTGACACCTACGATCGCACGACCATCGGCAGTGGTATGCCTAAGGTGAACTTTGGTATCAGCGCACGTTTCGAGTATAAGAATTTCGACTTGGCTATCTCTACCTTCGGTGCGATGAACTATCATGTTACAGATGGTCTGTACAACACACTGACCTCTTCCTATGGCTATCTCAACAAGGAGGTTTCAGTATCTGGAGCCAATCGATGGTCTGACGATGGTCTGACATATATTTCCAATGTTCCTCGTACTTATATAGAAAGCACTGCTTCTCAGGCATGGAACGACTTGTTCAGTGACCGTAGGATCCAGAATGCTGCATATTGGAAAATTGCCAACATCGAGTTAGGATATAACTTCCCCGACAAGTGGTTTAAGGGAGTGGTTTCTGGTGCCCGTGTCTATGTATCGGCTCAGAATCTCTATACCTTTACCAAATATAAGGGCTACAATGTAGACTTTGCCGGTGCTCCTTTCCAGCCAGGTAACAACTGGTGTTCTTACCCCAGTGCACGCACTTTTATGGCTGGTATTCTTTTCTCATTCTAATATATAAAAGAGGTAATTATTATGAAACTATATAAAGTAACATTTGCCCTGATATTGGGTATCGGTTCGCTGACTTCGTGCAGCGAAAAACTGGACTTGGCAAACCCTAACGAACCGACTACTGCAACCTTTGGTAACACAGTAGACGACTTGGAGGAGGCTGTGGTTGCATGTTACCATCATATGCGTATGGAAGGCACCTATGCTCGTGTCGGCTATGCTCATGATGCGGTTCGTGGTGATGAGATGTGGAACCCACAACATGCATGGTATTTAGGTATTGACCATTTCAATGCGGCTGCTACTTACGACGTTGCCGCAGACTGGATTTGGCGTGACCAGTATTTTGCCATCAACGTTTGTAATTTTGTCATCACCAAATGTGGTGAGGATGATACAGTACTGACAGAAACGATGAAGCGTATCAAGGGACAGGCATTGTTCCTTCGTGGTCTCGCTTACTTTAATCTTGCCAACTATTACCAGAATCCTGCACTTATTACCAGTTACAACGACTACTCCACCATGGAAGGTCTGTATGCTTATAACTGGCAGGAAGGCGATGAGGATGAGTTCGACCAGTATGACCGCGTCATGGATCAGGTGGAGAAAGACTTTGAGGAAGCTTTGGAACTGCTGCCTACTAAGGATTTAGGTGGTGAGTGGGCGAAAGGCCGTGCCAACAAGGGAGCTGCCGCAGGCTTCTATGCCCGTGCTTTGATGCAACGTCATAAGTACAGCGAGGCTCTTGATGTGCTGAAAACCATTATTGCCGGCACATATGGCAAATATGAGTTAGTGAAGGATTATGGTGACAACTTCCGTGAAGGTTCCGCTTACGAGAACAATGCCGAAAGCCTCTTTGAGATCCAGTTCATGGATTATGGCACCCAACAGGGCTCAGACGATGAGTGGACTCAGGTGAATGTTAGTAAGAACTCTGCCCAAGGGCATGCTTTAGAGGCTAACTTCGCTGGTGAATATGCAAGTGGTTGGGCAGATCTGTCTGCTTCTCCTTGGCTCTACCATCTTTACAAAAGCCAGAGAACAAAGGGTAACTCTCTTGACCCCCGCCTTTATTGGACGATTGCTACTTATGAGCCAGAGTGGGACAACTATGCTTTTGGCAACTCATACTATACAGAGACGCTGACAGAAGAGGATTATGTTTATGTGAAGCCTGCGCCAGGAGAGACACCCAAACAGGTGAAGTCAGTTACACGTCCAAGCGATAATGGTGGTCTGCCTATTGCCAAGTGGACTAACCTGCGCACAAACCTTTATTCCTCTGCTATCACTGGTCTGAGATGTGGTATCAACCTCCGATTGATGCGTTACTCTGATGTACTGTTGCGTGCCGCTGAGTGCGAGAATGAGGTGAAAGGTCCCACGCAGCAGGCTATCGACTGGATTAATGAGGTACGACGTCGCGCCAATCTGGAAGACCTGCAGTTGTCTGATTATGTAGGGAATGCCGATAAACTCTTCGAGCAGATTGCCAACGTGGAGCGTCCGACGGAATTCGGTTGTGAGCACGGTCGTGGCTTCGACCTGATCCGCTGGGGATTCTTCCATACCCCAGATCGTTTGAAGCAGATGAAGGAGCATTCCGCATACATCCTGACTCCTGACTGCTCAAAGGTGAAGGATGAGGTGAAATATGGTGATACTGGTGTTATCAGTTCATTCGACGACTATGTTCCAGGACATGAGTTCCTGCCTATCTTCCAGTCAACATTGAACAATAATGCTAACCTGAGAGGAAATTCTGCCAATCTTAATAGAGACAACTCCGGCTACTTCTCAAAGAAGGGATGGAAGATTCATCCAGTTGTTGAGTTGCCCAAAAAGTAAAGTGAAACTGTAAAAAGATACAATTATGAAATATATCAATAAATTAGCATCTGTCTTTTTCATGGCAGCCCTTGCCTTGCTGACTATGACGAGTTGTGAGGGTGGAGACCTTTATAACGTAGGTGCTCCTGACTGGCTAGCTGAGATGGGCGGTGATGAAGAGGAAGAGTCTATCATCTCTGTCATTCCCAATCCCAATGTATTGGGTGCCACAGACAACACTACACCATGGTGGACTGTGTTCACAGATGATTACAAGACTGAAGCCGGAAAGGCTTACCAGATTAAGTTCATGAACTATGGTGGTTCCAGTAACTGGAATAACTTCGTACTCATTCTGCGTAATGAGGCAAAGGACTTTGAATATGCTGTGCTTCGTGCCGATAACTGGGGCTGGGGTACAGGCTATACAGGTGAGGAGTCGGATGCGCACTTCTCTAAGAAGATAGAAAACGAAAATCGTGACTGGGGTGCTTGGGCAAAAGCCATGAGCTTGTCAAAGTGTACGATGAATCTCTATAATAATGGTGACGGTACAGCTGATGTTAAAATCACTATGTTAGGTGCTGATGGTAACACCTATACTCAAGAGTACACCGGTATCTCTGTAGAAAAAGATAATCTGTATTTCTCTTTCACTGTGGATAACAGCCACGTTGAGTTTGGAGATGTCGACGTAGAGGATAGTGAGCCTACAGCCCTTACACTGAATGGTGTTCCGAGTGAAGTAGTGGCCGGCACAGAGTTTAGTGAGTTTATCGCTAATATTTCTGCTACGGTGACTTTCGCAGAGGGTGTTACCAAGGATGTAACTGCTGAGGAACTGCAGTTTGAGGTTATTCCTGATTTTGTAGAGTTGGGACAGAAGACGCTTGTTGCCATTTACAACAAGACATACATGGGTAATAATTGTAGCAAGCCTGTAGTTGCCAGCAAGACATTCAGTATCGTAAAGGAACTCTCCGCATTCACAGAGACCGTCGTTGTTCCTACTCCGCTGATGATTGGTCTTGAAGACAACACGACTCCTTGGTGGTCAGCATTTACCGATAATATCAAGGTTGCTCCCAAGGAGACAAAGGTGGTGAACTTCACCAACTACACTGCTGGCGATGCCAACTATAAGAACTTTGTTATTATTCTGAATAAGGCAGATAACGCTGAGTACGGTGTGGTACGTGCGGACAACTGGGGCTGGGGTGCCGGCATTGACGGTAATGCTAACTTCCAGAAGATTGGTGGCTTTGGCGCTGACGATGATGCGTGGGCTGCCTGGCGTAGTGCTATGAATGGTGCCAAGTGTACTGCTTATATTACCAATAATGGTGATGGTACAGCAGATATCAAGATCGTGATGCATGGTACTGATGGAAAAGACTATACTCAGGATTACCTAGGTATCAATACCATTGATCCGGATAATCTCTACTTCCGCTTTACCTGTGAGGGTGCTCACCTCGTATTCGACAATGCAATCGGTGCTACGGATAATACCACTCCATGGTGGTCGGTATTCACCCCCAATGTGCAAGTACCGGCTCATACATCATGTACAGTCAACTTCATCAACTACACTGCTGGCGATGCCAACTATAAGAACTTTGTTATTATTCTGAATAAGGCAGATAACGCTGAGTACGGTGTGGTACGTGCGGACTGCTGGGGCTGGGGTGCCGGTATAGACGGTAATGCTAACTTCCAGAAGATAGGTGGCTTTGGCGCTGACGATGCTGCATGGGCTGCGTGGCGTAATGCTATGAATGGTGCTAAGTGTACTGCCAATATCGTGAATAATGGTGATGGTACAGCAGATATCAAGATCGTGATGCATGGTACTGATGGAAAAGACTATACTCAGGACTACCTAGGTATTAATACCATTGATCCGGATAATTTCTACTTCCGTTTCACCTGTGAGGGTGCTCACTTGGTATTTGAATAATCATTTAAAAAGAATCGTATTATGAAATATATATCTAAACTATTAGCGCTGTTTGCCATCGGAATGATGGCAACAGCCTGTAGCAACGACGTTAATGAGGTAAACCGTCCTCTGACGGTTACTGCCCCCACGGTGACTTCTGTTTCCGGTAGCTCTGCTATTGTGACTTTGACGGCTACTGGCTCGCACATCACCCATCGTGGTGTATGTTACTCTACTTCCCCAAATCCTACTATTAGTGATGATAAGGTGTACTCTAACAGTAAGGATATGGTTCTGACCATTGGCGGTCTTGCCAAGAGTACTACCTACTACGTTCGTGGTTTCGCCCAGACGAGTTATGATGTCGTTTATTCAGATGAGGTGTCTTTCACGACTTCGTCTTCAGAATCTACCGAGGATGATCCTCAGACAGAGGGACCGTCGGCATTGAAACGTGTCAGTGTTCATGATCCAAGTGTGGTTTGGGATCCGACAACAAGTAGCTATTATATCTTCGGCTCACACCGTGCCGCTGCTAAGTGTAACAATATGATGTCATGGGAGGCATTTACTGCTCCTTGGGCTACTGCTACCAGCACAAATGCTGCTAATGAAGATGCGTTTACCACTCCTCAGGTGACAAAGGTAAAGAAGGGTGGAGTAGAGTACGACCTCAACTTCAACGCTCTTGCTTGGTCTCAGCGTGGTAGTGAGACATATGATATCGGTGGTAATATGTGGGCACCTGATGTCATCTACAACAAGAAGATGGGTAAGTGGTGTATGTATCTCAGCATTAACGGTGATTTCTGGTATTCAAGTATCATCATGCTGACAGCTGACAACATCGTTGGTCCTTATCGCTATCAGTCACCTGTTGTCATCAGTGGATTCCGTTCTGGTGACTCCTATAAGTCTACCGATTTGGAGATTGTCCTGGGTGAACAGGCTTCTCTGCCTTCACGTTATGCTCCAAGCGACAACTACGGCAATCACTGGCCTAACTGTATCGACCCCTGTGTGTTCTATGATGAGAATGGCAAGTTGTGGATGTCCTATGGCTCTTGGAGCGGTGGTATCTTCATGCTGGAACTCGACGAGGAGACTGGTCTGCGTGACTATGATGTCACTTATGCAGAGAGCGAGACCTCAGATCCTTACTTCGGTAAGAAGATTGCCGGTGGTCATTATGTCTCTGGTGAGGCTTCTTATATCGAGTTTATCGGTGGTTACTACTTCCTGTTCATGACCTATGGTGGTCTGGATGCTGCTGGTGGTTATCAGATGCGTGTGTTCCGTTCACTGAATCCTGACGGACCTTTTGTTGACAGCAAGGGAACTTCTGCTGTTTATGATACTTATCAGCTGAACTTCGGTCCTACGGAAAATGACGGCTTCCGTGGTGTAAACATCTTCGGTGCTTATGATGAGTGGGGAGCCCAGACTGTAGGTGCTTGGGGTGAGCGTGCCCAGGGTCATAACAGTATCATTGCCGCACAAGACGGACGTACCTATCTGGTATATCATACGCGTTTCCAGGATCAAGGCGAGGGTCACCAGGTACGTGTTCACCAGGTTTATCAAAACGAGGAAGGCTGGCTCGTCGCCGCTCCGTTTGAGTACACTGGTGAAGGTATCAAGAGTGCTGGTATTGCTGTCGCACAGAAGGTGGCTACAGCAGACATCCCTGGTGCTTATAAGTTGCTGATTCATAGATATGGACTGGATCATGCTGCCAAGGAATATGCTGCGCCTGTTGATGTAACCCTGAATGCTGATGGTTCTATCTCCGGTGGAGCTGTTGGTACTTGGTCAATCAAGTCTGGTACGTCATATATCACTATCAATATTGGTTCAGACTATAAGGGCGTCATGGTTCCTCAGACGTTGGAGCCGACGGATACAAAGGCTCCTTGCTTCACTGCTCTTGACAGTAAGACTGGTGTTACCATCTGGGGTTATAAGGCTCCTCTGCAATAGTAAAAAACTAAACGATGAAACGAATTCTATTTATAGTAGTGGTGCTCACGATGAGCACCACTCTATATTCTCAACCCCAACGCAAAGGACATCCGCCCAGGGCTTTCCAGACGGAGACACCCATGACGCACGACCCGGTGATGGCGTATGCGGACAGCACTTATTATCTGTTCTGCACAGGTATGGGTATCCAGCAGATGACCTCCAAGGACCGTAAGACATGGACGGTGATGCCTGAGCCTGTGATGACGGTGATGCCGGGATGGACACAGGACTCTGTACCTGGATTCAAATATCATGTGTGGGCTCCGGATATCATCCGCTGGCATGACAAATGGTGGCTTGCCTATAGTTGTTCTACCTTTGGCAAGAACGGCTCGGCAATAGGTTTGTTAAGTTCTCCCTCCCTGAGTTTTCCTATCTGGAAAGATGAGGGGTGTATAGTGACTTCTCGTGCGAACAGGGACAACTGGAACGCTATTGATCCTAACTTCGTGATTGATGAGGATGACCAACCTTGGATGGTATGGGGCTCTTTCTGGGATGGCATACAAATGGCCCGCTTGGATACGACGATGCATATCGCCAAGGGCGAGATACCTCGAACGATAGCTCGCCGCTACTCACCCAAGAACCATAACCGTATGGAGAATCCTACCTCTAAGTATGCTGGAACGAACGCTATCGAGGCTCCGTTCATCATGAGACACGGAGGCTATTATTATCTCTTCGTGTCCTGGGACTATTGTTGCATGGGCAGCAAGAGTACCTATCGCGTGGTGGTAGGACGCAGCAAGACGGTGGATGGTCCATACGTGGATCGTGATGGTGTGGATATGCGAGAGGGCGGTGGTACTCCGGTCATCGCTGGTGACAAGAAAAAGTTTGAGGCTGTCGGACATTGTGCTGTATACCATTTCAATGGCGAGGATATATATATCAGTCATGGCTATAGTGTGGAACATAAGGGAGCGGCTGTCTTGGTACAGCGTCCAATCCACTGGACTGCCGACGGATGGCCGGAATTAGTTGAAAGTTTATAGTTCATAGTTATGCGACGGATCCTTTTATTACTGCTTACCTCTTACCTCTTGCCTCTTCCATCTACCGCACAGTCGTGGACGGCGGACAATGGGAACGGGACCTATACGAACCCGTTGTTCTATGATGAGTTCTCAGACCCTGATATCCTGCGGGTGGGTGATGACTATTATCTTGCTGGTACGACGATGCATACAGTACCTGGACTGGTCATCCTGCATTCGAAAGACTTGGTGAACTGGGAGAATATCAGTTATTGCTTTGACCGTTTTGACTTCGGGGATGATGCTTTCTCGTTGAGGAACCATCAGGAGATCTATGGACAGGGTATCTGGGCTCCGTGCATCCGTTATGCCAACGGACAGTTCTATGTCTATTCGAATGTCAATGGCAAGGGATTGCAGTGCTATACCTCGAAAGATATTCGTGGTCCGTGGAAGCACCATAACATGCAGGGACGTATCTACGACCTGAGTGTGCTCTTTGATGATGATGGCAAGATCTATGCCATTCATGGCTATGGGGAGGTGAAATGTACGGAATTGAAGCCGGATATGAGTGGTCCTATTGAGGATACCGAGCGTACGATTATACCGGAGGGCAATGCTGTGGGTGAGGGTCATCATATGTACAAGATCAATGGTATGTACTACCTGATCTCTACTGACTATAAACCCAATGGTCGTACCTTGTGCTCTCGTTCCAAGAGTATCTGGGGACCATACGAGACGATCACTATTACTGCTGATGAGACTTTCGGCTATCATGCGGCATCATTGACACAGGTGCCCAAGGGTGAGCAGTATCGTATCGGACAGGATGGGACGCAATTTGGTATTCCAAAGGTCGATGTGGATGCTACGGCTTGTACGAATATCCATCAGGGAGGTATCGTACAGGATCAGAGTGGACAATGGTGGGCTTTGTTGATGATGGACTTCCATAGCATCGGACGAACAGTGACCCTTGCTCCCATCACATGGAAGGACGGATGGCCTATGCTCGGACTGGAGGGCAACCTCGGTCGTGCACCCCGTACGTGGTTCAAACCCACCGTCCAGTCTGTTGCTGTGCCACAGCAACAGACGATTCCCCACGCTCCCTACCAGCGCAACGAGGACTTCAATGGCAAGACGTTTGGCAGGGTATGGCAATGGAACCACAACCCTGATGATACTAAATGGAGTCTGAAGAACGGACGACTTCGTCTGCAGTCCATGCCTGCCGAACAACTGATGTGGGCTCGTAATACACTGACCCAGCGTGCCATCGGACCAACCAGCATTGTTACTGTCGAACTGTATGTCGGGGGCATGAAGGAAGGTGACGTTGCCGGACTGGGCAATATCAACGTGCCCTGCTCTTGGATTGGTGTCGAGCAGGGTCACTATGGCTTGCTCCTGCGCTGCTTTGAGCAAGCTACCAACGACACCGTCACTCTGGGCATCGCCTCCTGCGACGCACCGTTGCAGAAGGTATGGCTTCGTATGGTAGGCGACTTCGACAATGATAAGGCGCACTATGAGTTCTCGCTGAACGGTAAGTATTACCGTCCGCTGGGGCGCGAGATGCCCCTGTCGTATCAGCTCATCACCTTCCAAGGATCACGTCCGTCGCTCTTCGCTTTCAATCATAAAGGAAAGCAAGGCGGCTATGCGGAGTTTGACAACTTCACTGTCCAGGAGCCGAAGGCGGATCGTAGTGGGAATATCCCTTATGGTAAGACGTTCCGTATCATCAACCTTGGAACTGGGAAGGCGATGGCTGCTCTGGAGCACGGACTGGTTTATGATGCCGATAGTACCATGTCTGAAAAGCAGACACTGTTTCGTCTGATAGATAAAGGACAGGGTAAGGTGGTCCTGCAATGTGCGGACGGACGGTATGTGTTCTGTGCCGGCTATGGGTTGGCTGGTGATGTGCGGCTGACTACAGATGAGTCGAAAGCGGAGGTGTTCTTATGGCAGGACTATCTCGACCATGAGTTTATGTTGATGTCTATGCGTACGCATCGCTATATCGGCAAGAGCCCGACAACGGGGAGTCCTTACTCGATGGACTTCCCTGGTGCTGATCCTGCACGCCGGAACGGTGCTGTGCTTAGGTGGGAATAACTAATAGAAGAGGAGTAACCCAGCCAGGGCACTGTAGCAGATCATGTGGATGGGATTGATCTTCAAGACTCCGGTACCGAAAGCTGTGGCAGCGAAGAGTGCACAACTGATATAGAACTGCCAGGGATTCTCTGAGGGAGTCGAGAAGTTATCCCGCGTACATAATAATAAGGTGGCTGCGGCTAGGAGTCCTACGACTGCTGGTCGCAGTCCTTTGAATACAGACTGTACGGGATGGGAGTTCATGTATTTCATGAACATTTTGCTGATCAAGATCATCAGGATAAGGGAGGGTAATACCAATGCGAGGGTGGCGGTAAAAGAGCCGAGGACAGCAATGGGGACACTATAGCCTGCGTTCTTTATCGCCGTATAACCACAATAGGTGGCGGAATTGATACCTATAGGTCCCGGGGTCATCTGCGAGATGGCGACGATATCTGTAAACTCTGCGGCGTTCAGCCACCCCCAGTGCTCTACTGTCTCGTTCTGTATCAGCGACAGCATACCATAGCCCCCTCCAAAACCAAAGAGCCCGATCTCAAAGAATGTGATGAATAAATATAGGAATATCATAAACTCTCTTATCTCTCAACTTTCAACTTACCATAAACATACCCTCCGATACCTGCGAGAATGATAATCCAGATTGGTGATACACCCAACAGCCAGATGGCAAGGGCGGACACAATGGGAATCCATATCGTAAACCAGTTCAGTTGGGCTCGACGGGCAAGATTGAATGTCGGTACTGCTATTAAAGCGACTACCGCAGGACGGATGCCTTTGAACATAGCGGCAATCACCTTGTTGTCCTCAAACTGATGGAAGAAGATGGCAATGGCAAGGATGATCAGGAAAGAGGGGAGTGCCGTACCTAAGGCTGTGGCGATGGCTCCCTGGGTCTTCCTCAACTTATAACCGATAAAGATACTGATATTAATAGCAAACACACCCGGACAACTCTGGGCGATGGCTATCAGGTCGAGCATCTCTTCCTTGCTGACCCACTTGTGGTGGTTGACGACCTCTTCCTCTATCAAAGGAATCATGGCATATCCACCCCCAAGGGTGAACATGCCAATCTTAAAGAAAGTCTTGAATGACTCTAGATAGATATTCAATTTAATTTTTTATCTTAAATCTTTAATCTTTATTCCCCTCTACCCATTTGCGGGCATTGACGAATGCCTCTATCCATGGGGTCACCTCATCCATGCGACGGTCACGTGGATACCAAGCGTTCTGCCAAGGGAAGATAGCACGCTCTAAGTGGGGCATCATACAGAGATGACGACCGTCTGCAGAACAGATACCTGCGACATCATAGTCTGAGCCGTTGGGGTTGGCGGGATAACCATGATAGTTATACTTGGCAATCACGTTATAGGTGTTCTCTGCCTCTGGCAACGAGAACTTTCCTTCTCCGTGGGCTACCCACAGACCGAGTTTGTTGCCACTCAGTGAACCAAACATCACACTGTTGTTCTGTGGGATGGTCAGACTGATGAACTCACTCTCAAACTTATGGGAGTCGTTATGCAGCATCTTGGCACCCTTAGCACCTGTCAGTCCGAGCTCCACCATCAACTGGCATCCGTTACAGATACCAAGGGAGAGGGTGTCCTTGCGGGCATAGAACTTGTCGAGTGCCTCTTTTGCCTTGGGATTATAGAGGAAGGCACCTGCCCATCCTTTGGCGGAGCCGAGCACGTCGGAATTGGAGAAACCACCACAGAAGACAATCATATTGATGTCCTCCAAAGTCTCACGACCACTGATCAGGTCTGTCATCATCACGTCCTTCACGTCGAAGCCGGCAAGATACAGACAGTATGCCATCTCACGCTCACCATTGGTTCCTTTCTCACGGATGATGGCTGCCTTCGGAGTACTCTGAGAACTCTGAGCTCTCCGAGGCTCCAGGCCATACTGGGCAAGGGTTCCAGTGAAGTCCTTGTTGAACTTCATCTCTATAGGTTGTTGCTTGTAGTTCTCATAACGCTCCTTCGCCTTACCGTTGAAACTCTGTTTGCGGTCAAGCAGATAGGAGGTCTTATACCATGTGTCACGAAGGGCGTCGATATCAAAGGTGTGCTCTTCGTCACCAGCCTTCACGACGATGGTACGGCTGTCCTCTACAGGATAACCGATCTTGGCGTAGCCGACACCCAGGTCCTCCATGAACTCCTTGAACTCGAACTTGTGCTCGTCGCTGACCTCGATGACGACACCAGGGTTCTCTGCGAAGAGGGTCTTGACGATGTCTCCGTCAGCACAGAGGTCGTGCAGGTTGATATGCATACCTCCCTTGGTGTTGGCAAAGCACATCTCTAAGAGGGTGGTGATGAGACCACCGGCGGAGATGTCGTGACCTGCCATGATCCATCCTTTCTCTATCATCTTCTGAACAGCCATGAAGGCGTCAGCGAAATACTCTGCGTTCTTCACGGTCGGAACGTCACTGCCTACCTTACCCAGACTCTGGGCAAAAGCGGAACCTCCCAGACGCTGTTCGTCAAAGGAGAAGTCGATATGATAGATGGAGGCGTGTTTGTCATTGACGATAACAGGACTGACCACCTTGCGGATGTCTGAGACCTCACCACCGGCACTGACGATGACAGTACCCGGGGAGATGATCTTCTCACCATTGGGATATTGCTGACTCAGTGAGAGGGAGTCCTTACCTGTCGGCACGTTGATATGTAACTCACAGCAGAAATCACTTAATGCCTTGACGGCTGTATACAGACGGGCGTCCTCTCCTTCCTGACTGCGACAGGGCCACATCCAGTTGGCGGAGAGGGAGAGGGACTCCATACCGTCGGCAAGGGGTGCCCATACGATATTCGTCAGTGCCTCTGCAACAGAGAGGACACTGCCTGCCTCCGGGGAGGCAAGTCCTGCCTGTGGGGCATGACCGATAGCAGTAGCGATACCCTTGCGACCACGATAATCGAGGGCAACGACACCACAGTCGCTCAAGGGCAACTGTATCTCACCCTGACACTGCTGACGGGCAATCTTACCTGTCACGGAGCGGTCTACCTTATTCGTCAACCAGTCTTTGCAGGCGACAGCCTCCAGCTGAAGCACTCGCTTGACGAGTTTATCTATCGTCTCTATAGTTCCTGTAGTATCTACATTCTCATATTTCCGCTCTACGGTGTTGTCACGCATGATGGTCTTGGGAGAGTGTCCGAACATCTGTGCCACATCAAGGTCGAAAGGCTTCACACCATCTCCTTGTTTGAAGGAGAAATGGGCATCACCGGTCGTCTCACCGACGACATACATCGGGGCACGCTCACGCTCTGCGATTTTCTGTACATGCTCAATATGTTTCTCGTCGATGAGCAAGCCCATGCGCTCCTGACTCTCATTGGCGATGATCTCCTTGCTGGAGAGGGTCTTGTCACCAATAGGTAACTTCGTCATGTCTATCTCACCACCACACTCTTCTACCAACTCGGAGAGACAGTTCAGGTGACCGGCACTACCATGATCATGGATGGACACAACGGGGTTGGTGTCTTCTTCACAGAGGGCACGGACGAGGTTATAGGCTCGTTTCTGCATCTCTGGGTTAGCACGCTGGATGGCATTCAGCTCAATACCATTGCTGTAACGGCCTGTGTCTACGGAGGAAACACTACCACCGCCAAGTCCGATACGATAGTTGTCACCACCTACGACCACCACTTTATTCCCCTTCTGGGGTTCTTTCTTCAGACAGTCTCGCTTCGTGCCGTAACCAACACCACCAGCCAGCATGATCACTTTGTCATAGGCGTATTTGGTGTCGTTAGGCTCCTGGTGCTCAAAGGTCAGCACGGATCCGCAAATCAGCGGTTGTCCGAACTTATTACCAAAGTCGGAGGCACCGTTGGATGCCTTGATCAGAATCTGTTCTGGTGTCTGGTAGAGCCACTGGCGGACAGGAAGGATATTCTCCCAGTCACGCTCCTCATCCTCGATGCGGGGGTAAGCGGTCATATAGACGGCTGTTCCAGCAATAGGCCATGAGCCGACACCACCTCCCATACGGTCACGAATCTCACCACCGGTACCTGTAGCGGCTCCGTTGAAGGGCTCTACTGTCGTGGGGAAGTTGTGGGTCTCTGCCTTCAGCGAGATGACACTCTCAATGTCTTTTATACGGAAATAGTCACTGGTCGACTGGTCGGCAGGGGCGAATTGCTCTACAACGGGACCTTGGGCGAAGGCAACATTATCCTTATAGGCGGAGAGAATCTTGTTGGGGTTCTCCTGGGTGGTCTTCTTGATCATCGCGAAAAGACTTGATTCCATCTCCTTGCCGTCGATGATAAAGGTACCACCGAAAATCTTGTGACGACAGTGCTCGGAGTTGATCTGGGCAAACCCGAAGATCTCGGAATCGGTCAGAGGACGACCATTCTCTTTCTCTATCTTATGAAGATACTCTATCTCCTCGGGAGAAAGGGCAAGTCCTTCCTGCTCGTTGTACTCTTCCAGGTTGTCTACGTACTTGATGGGCTCCGGCTGGATGTTGACAGTGAAAATATCCTGGTTCAGCCCTTTGTACATACGCTGCAACATGGGGTCATGCTCCGCGTCCTCTGATTCAACAGGGAAATATTCCTCAATACGCTGGATACCTTTCAGTCCCATGTTCTGGGTGATCTCAACGGCATTGGTTGACCAGGGGGTCACCATCTCACGACGCGGACCGACATAGTAGCCTTCCAGCGTCTCTTCATTATACATCTCTGCCTCACCATAAAGCCAACAGAGTTCCTTTACTTCATCTTGATTGAGCTGATGGTCTGCCTGTGTGGCAATCACGCTCTTTTGGGGGGTCTTGAAAAAGAGAATCATGTCTTTTACCTTGATTTATTTATAATTTTGTTGCAAAGGTACGAATAAGTGAGTAAAATGCCAAATTTATTTGAGCATTTTCGAACGGCAGTACTTTCGACGTTAGTCAAAGGAACTTAAAATATTCTAAAACAACATCGTTTTGATTTGAAATAATACATAAATCGTTATCTTTGCACCCGTATTCATGTTTAATCAAAAGAAATAGAATGATGAGAAAAAGTATTTTAGTGATGACTATTGCTGCAGCTTCTATGTTGATTACAAGCTGCTCGTCGAAGAAAGAACTGGTGGCTTGTCAGGAGGAGAATAAAGCCCTTCAGACTAATTATACCGACACAAAAGAGAAGCTGGCTGCATCAACGGCTCGCGTGGCAAGTCTTGAACAACAGTTGAGCCAGGCGGAGAAGGCTAACGCCGCACTCCAAAACGCACTCGAAAAGAGTCTGGCGAATACTAGCCAGAACAATGTCAGCATTGAGAAACTGGTTGACCAGATCAATGAGTCGAATAAGTATATCCGCCACTTGGTGGAGGTGAAGTCGAAGAGTGACTCGCTCAACATGGTGCTCACCAACAACTTGACCCGCTCGCTCTCCAAGGAGGAGCTGAAGGATGTTGACGTTCAGGTGTTGAAGGGCGTGGTATATATCTCATTGGCTGATAACATGCTTTATAAGAGTGGCTCTTACGAGATCAGCGACCGGGCTTCTGAGACGCTCTCGAAGATTGCCAAGATCATCAAGGACTATAAGGACTACGACGTGCTCATCGAGGGTAATACGGATAATGTACCCATCAAGCGCGAGAATATCCGTAACAACTGGGACCTCTCATGTCTTCGTGCCTCTTCTGTAGTACAGGCTCTTCAGAATCAGTATGGTGTCGATCCTAAACGCCTGACAGCTGGTGGTCGCGGTGAGTATAACCCTCTTCAGCCCAACAGCTCTGAGGCTGGTAAGCAGCGTAACCGTCGTACACAGATTATCATCACACCGAAACTTGACGAGTTCATGGAACTCATCGGTCAGGCTCCCGCAGAGGAATAATCAATAATTCATCAGTCGCAAAAGACTACTCCCCTTCTCCCCTCAAGTGGCTCAAACCCCGATAAATAAAGGGCGCAAGGCACGGGAGTAGTTGGCTGAACATCTCCCATACTACTCCCGTCTCTCGTATGCGTATCCGCTTACGAGTCGTTCAAGCGAAAAAAGGGACTAGTATGGGAGTAGTTGTAGCAACTACTCCCGTCTTGAAACGCCCTGTACATCGACGTTTCAGAAGAAAATGGGAGAAGGGGAGTAGTTTTTGCGAATTCATAAAATTCTATGAAATCAGTTACCGACTGAAGGATACTTTGTTACCGACTAACTGTTGTTTTGTTACCGACTAAAGCCCACTTTCATACCGATTAAGGGCTTTATTCGACCCAATTAAAGCCTTCATTTGCTAATCACCCTAATCCTTAACCCTTAACCCTGAACCGTGAACCCTGAACCCTTAACCCTTACCCCTGACCCCTTCCCCTATGAAGGCGGCACCTTCAAGGGTCGAATGTGCCGCCTTCGACCCGAGGAAGCGGCACCTTCGCAGGCAGGAGGTGCCGCCTTCATAAAACACCCCCGTTAGATGCTTTTTATTCCGATGCCTCCTATCTCAGTAAATTCACTGAATTTGGTGAGTAAATTCACTGAATTTACTGAGTAAACACACTGAATTTACTTTCATAGGAGATATCGTTGTCACCGTTGCCGCTTCGTTGTTACCCGCAATCCCTTGACAATCAAATACTTTTGCAAGGCGGCAACGGTGACAAGGGTTAAAAAAATACGTGTAGGGAAATAGTGGTACTCTTGCTCTGGCAAGCGACTTCGTCTATGACTAAAAGCTCCACATTCCTGTCCAATCATTTTGTAGAATGAGATAAAAGACGTACCTTTGCAGACATGAAACATTTGGGGTATCTGATCATATTTTATGTCATCGTGCTGGCAGGATGCGACAGACAGTCTGCCTATGAGCGGCAATTGGTTGAGGCTGACAGTCTGATGGAGCAGCATACAGACTCCGCCCTCCATCTTCTGGAGGGAATACCTGATGTGATAGACAAGGGTGATGAGTCATGCCGTGCCTACTATACCCTGTTGCTGACACAGGCGAGGTACAAATGCAATCAGCCTGTTCCCGCCGAAAGTCTGATGCGCTCGGCTGTCCGATATTATGAGCAGAGTGGTAATCCGTCCCTGCTATGCCGATCCTATTATTATCTGGCAATGCCCCTCTATGAGCAGGGAAAGCATGAGGAGGCTCTGCTATTATTAAAGAAAGGTGAGGAGCTTGCAGTCCGCAACCACGACCTGCTCTATATGTCAAAATACCATGAGAGCCTTTGTATGGTGAACTATGAAGCTAAATATCATGATCTGATGTTAGTTTATGCTATGAAATTCTTGGAAGACGCAATCCAATTAAATGACACCATCTTGATTGCTCGTGGATTGGAACATGCAGCCAACGCATATTATCGAAAAGGTGAGTATAAAAAAGGAAAGGACTATATACAAAAGACCATGCCGTTGCTCTCTCAGATGAATAACCAAAGTCAAGCATATATTCTGACAAATCTGGGTTGTTTTTACCATCAGCAAGATTCCTTAGAGTTGGCAAAACATTATCTGCACCTCTCTTTGAAGACTTATAAAAGACCTAATACTTATGCAGAGCTAGGGGACATTTATGCAGAAGAGGGTAACATATCCAATGCGGAGACATGCTGGAATGAGGCTTTGAAGTCTGACAACCCTACTATTGTTATCAACATATTAAAATCTATGTTTAATCAATACAAAGTACAGGGCAACTATATCAAAGCTTTAGAAGTTTCAGAAAAGATTTTTTATCTTAAAGACTCCCTCACCCAAGCCTCCGAGCAGGCGGCTATTGCCGAGATACAACACAAATATGACCACCAAGTGGTGGAGAACAAGTATTACAAGACACTGACGTGGCTGTTTGGCTCTGTCCTTTTGCTGATCATCGTTTCCATCGTTTATTATTGCTATCATCACAGGACTGTCAGGAAGTTCACCAGTCAACTGACAGCGAAAGAGGAGGCTATCAGAAAAGCCCAACAAGAAATCGCTTTGTTAGAGAACATGGATGGGGAACACCACGAGGAAATCATGGCATTAAATGCTCAGATACAGATGATACGCCAGCAGACTAATGAACAGTTAGGACGAGGGAAAGAGGTTTATGATGCCGTCAGTGCAGGAGAGAAACTGCAGTCAGCCAGCAAGGAGCACTACCTTATAGAGTACTATTCCATCCTCCACTACGAACAATATGCGTTGTGGATGAACGAGTACAAGAACTTAACCGCACGCCTTCTTACCTTTCTTATTTTACAGGATATGGGTAAGTCAGATACAGAGATACAGGACATACTCAGCATCACCAACTCTTCACTCCGCTCTATAAAAACACGACTAAAGGCACACCTAAAACCCTAATATCAGTTTCTTTTTTGCTGCATTTTAGGGGGGCTCTAATACCGAAATATTCTCATTGCCACCTGTTTTTCAGGAAGTTAACCCCATTTTAACATTGCAGCAAAGCCACGAAACAAACACCGAATAAATTTGGAGGATTCATTCCCTCTTTCTAATTTTGCTGTCCGAAATCAATACGACTACAACAAAAGGGAAATCGGGGACTCTGACTGATCCACTTTTCCTGTCTAAATATTTTGTAGAAAGAGATGATAATACTACCTTTGCAACATAATTAATAACTTACGACAATGAGAACAAAACTGAGTATTTTATTTTGCACTTTGTTTGCTTTTACGCATGCACAGGTGAATCCTAAACAAGGATATATCATCACGAATGAGAATGATACAGTCATGGGAGTGATTGACTATCGGTCGGATCGTCGCAATGCCTATGAGTGTATCTTCCAAAAAGAGGGAAAGGGTGAGTATGTGTCCTATCAACCTGCTGACATCAAAGGTTATCGCTTTCTGAATAACGGTGCTTTCTATGTGACGAAGAGGGTGAGAATAGCCAATAAGGAGCAGTTGCTTTTCGCAGAGTATCTGCTCAAGGGTGGTGTCAACCTCTATTATATTAGTGATAAGGTCACGAATTATTACTATTTCGAAAGTGACGAGGGTAAGACCGGACTTGTGCAGGAACGTAACTTTTTAGACTATAATACGAAGGAGAGATGGGAAATCCGACAACAAGACATGAATGAGCTTGCCCAGGTATTCCATAAAAGCAGTGAGACGGTAGAACAACTCTGGAAGACAGATTACAACAGAGAAGACCTGACATCGCTGACCCGCAAGTACTCTGAAGAGTATTGCACGGAACATGGTGACTGCGTACAATTCGTGTATGACGAGAAGAAGACCGCCAGTATCAAGTTGCGTTTCTATGCGGGAATTAGCATGAAGGCTGGTAGCATAACACCGAAGTATATCCAGTTGCAAAGGAATCATGACTTCTCGTTGTCCGCTTTCTCTCCGAATGTCTCTGTAGGTCTCGACCTGCTGTTTCCCCGTATCAGCAAGCACCTGATAGCCCAGATAGGTCTCGACCTCGGATATATCAAGGCAACCAAGGACTCCCGTCAGTTGACGGGCTGCCCATTACAGACACAATGGGGTCTTGCCTATCTGTTTAATACGGAGAAGAAGGTTTCTCCCCTAATACGTGGTGGTATCACGTTCAACCATCTGTTAGGAGCTTCCGGGAAAGGGATGGAAGGAGTCAGTGGTGACAACAAGAAGTTTCAGGACATGGATTTTGGATTTTATGTAGGGGCTGGTGCGGACATTGCCCTTGGCAAACATACGCTTCGTCTCTCCATCAATTACGATTACAGTTCTTCCATCGGTCTGTTCAACGCAATGGACAATGAGAGTCTGAAGACTTCAGCAATAGACATCAGAGCCGGTATCCTGTTTTGAACCTCAGGGAACAGAAAACTGGGGACGGTTCTTGCTCTGGCAAGCGACTTCGTCGATGACTGAATGATCCACTTTCCTATCCAATCATTTTGTAGAATGAGATAATAATCGTACCTTTGCAACATCATAAAAAATACACAATAAAAAGTTCAAAACAATGAAGAAACATTTATTATTGGCAGCATTCGTTTGCTGCGTTGCGAGTGTGAGCGCACAGAACCCGAAAGGGACGTTTTCCATCAAGCCGATGGCAGGTATCAATGTGACAGGACTGAGCGGAGGAATCCACGACATCTATGACTATAAGGTACGCTTCACGGCAGGACTGGAGGCAGAGTATGGCATGAATGACTGGATGGGTGTCTCGTTGGGTGTCATCTATTCTCAGCAGGGTGCTGATGTGGATGGTAGTTTCAGAACTGTAATAACCGATACTCAGGGAAAAAACTATTTTGCACTGATAAGAATGGATGGCAAACTTCATAGCGAGTATATCAATATCCCATTGCTTGCCAATTTCTATATTCCTTTTGTGAAGGGACTCTCCGTGAAGACTGGTGTGCAGTTTGGATTCCTCGTGAGTAGCAAATTAGAAGCTACGACGGTAGCCGCCACTCAAGAAGCTCCCGATTATGGAACAGACCAGTTAAGTGTCTATGATGGGCATGTAGAGTATTCTGTTGTCAATAGCAAGAGTACCGATGTTTGCAAATCGGTAGATATGGGCATTCCAGTTGGTCTGTCCTATGAGTATAAGAATGTGGTGCTGGATGCCCGCTACTATTTCGGGCTGACGAAAATCGACAGGACAGAGTATCCCGAGGACTGTCGTAACCGTTACTTCAGTGTCACACTGGGCTACAGGTTCCACTTGTAAATCCAGTGGGCACACTACTTGCTTATAACAACAAAATATGAAAAAGTATTTCAAGAACTATCTTCTTTTTCTATTATTTCTGACATGTTCATCTGTTATGGCTGACAGCACAAGC
>Ga0326512_10000809_pt1 | contig 26360 bp, 48 predicted proteins | sample 1_2617_0518_D_FD_203652 | JGI IMG/M metagenome (GOLD analysis project Ga0326512, IMG submission 203652) | Bovine rumen microbial communities from UC Davis, California, United States - 1_2617_0518 | ecosystem: Host-associated > Mammals > Digestive system > Stomach > Rumen | place: USA...
AAAAAAAATTATTATTATTATATTATATTATATTATATATACTCTATTAGAGTAGAGGAATAAGGAGAGTTCCCGGAAAAGGAGCCATTTCCGCCGTGTACCATTGTACCATACTCACAGAAGAACGCCTAGGGCTACTTTTTTTTCTTGTGTGTATGTTGTGTATTTGATTATATCCATTTATACACAATGTATATATATGTGTATATATTGTGTATAAAATCCCTATATTTTTTGTTTCTGGGTACACTTTTTTTTTCGTTGGTACAACTGGTACAAAAAATCTAAAATCGCTTAAAATTCCCTATTTTACGAATAAAGCATTCTAAACGAGTTTGGTGTACCATTTTTCTGTCCCAAAAAATGGTACAAAAAATTTTTGTACCAACGATTTTTGGTACAGGTACAAGCCAATGTACATTTTTGTACTATGTATATAAAGATTTTCGGTATTTTCAACCAAAATGTTTTCATTTTTCAGTTTTTCGATGTGCATATTGTTTCACAACGGTTTTCGTTTAAGCAATTTAAAGAAAGTACAAATAAATCTAATGCACACATTTTTCTCATTAAAATTCAAAAAACACTCTACGGTCTTTATTTGTCAAATAACTTATTTTAAGGGCGTTTGGTACGCGAAACGGCTATTTTGGGCTTCTTTTTGCCGAAAGAGTGCCCAAACTCGTTGTTTTTAAAAAATAAGCCTAAATAGGGATTTTTTCGTAAAAAAAGCAAGAGAAAGAAGCCCTCACAAAGGAATCGTGCTGAAAAGAAACGAGGGCTTCTTAAATTTCCTCGAACTAAAGGAAGGTTCTATGGAGTTTGTAGTCGTACCTCGTCACAGACTACTAAACAAGACATCTAAGCTGAAGATAAAAGCTTAAATGCCAACAATTTAGAGAAAAAACTTTTCGCAATGAAAGTTTACAATGAAAATAGCTCTAAACCCGAGCAGTACAAGATGTATTGTACAATTTATTATTTATATTGATGAGTATATAAACTTTTCGCTTAGAAACCTTTATATATTGGAATGAACATAACTATTTTTGTGAGACGAACCGAAAATATGTAAAAAATAATGGTAATTTAACTAACACACGCAAGAATGACAACATATTTGCAAGGTAAAATAAAACTTTCGTCTCACTATCATTTTAATGCAATAGAGATGCTATAATCTGATAGGTTTTCGGCATTTCTTCTTTTATTTGATTCGATTTTTTAAGGATTTTAAGTATATCGCAATAAATATACATATATCAACATAGACATATAGATAAAAGGTGGTAAGAATGACGAAAAAGCTAATTGAGTTGAAGTTTGGCGTCATAATTGAGTCAGAAACTGAAGATGAATACGATTATGGCGACATTGGAGAGCTAATAGCTGCAGATATCTACGAAATACTGCAAAATGGGGAAGATTATCTCGAAGTTTTTTACAGAGGAGCCGAAAATTATGAAAATCTTTGAATATAGACCATTTTTAGGCACTTTTGGGCTTGGTTTCGAGCGTTTTGACCAAAATGAGGTCGTAGAAGTGGCAAATTTGCCGAAAAATGTCGAATTTCCCTATAATAACACCCACAAACAATGGTTTTTGTCTAATTTTGTGGAAATTTGCGACTATAAGCCCCAAAAAGAGTTCGATTTAGCTATTTTAAACCCCGATGTTGGTGACGGGATCCGAAAACAGGGTAAATCCAACTTCAAAACAAATGATCTTGAGGATTGTTTGACATTTTTGCGCAACAATAGACCTGAGTTTGCCATATTTACACTTGATATAGGTGCTATTCCACTGTTAAATACAGCTGAAGACTATACAAGAGACGCATTTGATCAGGTATCTAAAGATATGCTAATAACTGAGTTGCAAAAAATAGGATATGACGCCTATCTTGTAGCTTTGGATGAGGCCAGCTACGGCATCTCAACCCACAAATCCATAGCTTTATACATAGCAACCCCAAAAAACTTCAATATGAAGTTCCCTCAAGGCCTATTTAACCAATATGGACTTGGAAAATTCAACAGATACCGAACAATAGCCGACGCAATAGGCGATTTAGGTCATCTTGGAGAGTGGGTTCCCTACAAAAACAAGCCACAGAACGTGTACCAACGCAATCTGCGACGTGGATTGGAGAAAACAACCTGGCATTTCCCTATGAAAAAGCTCCCATCCAAGCAAATTGAAACCATTTCCAAGATCAGACAAGGTTCAGGCGCTGCAAAAACCCCCTCAGTTAAACAAAAAGCAGGATATTTCCGACCAAAATGGAATCAAATCTGCCCAGCTCTTGACTTTAAATTCTACACAGTATCGTCAAAGAGAGCCTGCATTCATCCACTTCTGAACAGAACCTTCACAGCAAGGGAATGTATGAGAATTTTAGGCTTACCAGATAATGTTTCATTCGAATTAAACATTTCTCGCCCCGAAATGGCTAAAATTATTGTTGATTCCATCTCTCCTACGATCGGAATGGCTACGGCTTTGGCGTTGAGATGCATATGATACCCCTGGGGGTATCATTTTTTGGGCGATATGCAAAAATTCTCCGTCCTTCTTTAGCCCACTTTCCGCAAACTCCCCATTTTTTACTATTTTTTAATGGTATTGTTGTTGAATTATCTTTGTATTTATACCACCAAGTGCCACCAAATATTGCTGAACCTATCGAATTCTTGAACCACCCTTCAAACTGAAAGTGCTCATTTGGGACATCTATATGTCTGAAAAATTGATGCTTGGATACGGAAATGGAGCATTCTCCGTCGAGTTTGAGATGTCAATTCGATAATTTTGGTGTGCCTAAAACTGGGGGTATACCCCTAGGGGTATAGGGGGTACCCAAAAAAAATGGTTGCACGGACAACTGTTGCCCATGCAACCATTCGCGAAAAAATTTTTCGGATGCGCCAGGAGAAAAACATCAAAAAGAGGATCGGGCGCGCTTAGGATGGCTATTGTATTAGCCTATCCCATTCGTGCTTGAAGAAGTATTCAAGTGCAGCATTAACAATCCACTGCTGGTTGCGCCCACTTGCTTCTTTGATCTCGTTCAGTTTGTCGATATTGCTTTGTTTGATTCTCATGTGTCTTACAACTATTTTGTCTTCCATATATATCACCTATTATAATGTTGTATTTAATAGTATATAAATGTTTTGGTGGGTGGGGGTGCAATTTTTTTTGAAAAACCAAAATTTTTTTTCGGCAAACACCTCGCGAAAAATTTTTTTTGTTCACGAAGCGGAGAAAACATCAAAAGAGGGTCGGGGCGAGTGCTAAGCGAGCTGGGTGGGTAGGATCGATTGGCTATAGCTATGTTCAAAAAAAACATTCCTCACTTGTTTGAGCCCCGACAAGGGGCGAGTAGGCGCTATGCGCCGTCAGATAAAAATGTGCCGAAGAGGAATACAAGGTGAATTCGGCACGATGATAATCTCAGGTAAAAAAAATCCCGTGCCAGCTTGGATCTGGCACGGGATAAAAAAATAAAAGAGCTACTCTATTAGCTCTTCATAACATTCTTTAAGTTCCCTATAAAGTTTGATTAGCTCTTTGTTTGAAGCACAACTGATAATATCTTTGAAGTATTGAAAAAGCTCTTTTGTTGTCTCTATCTCAAGCTCCCAGTTTGCCCCCTCTCTATAGACCCAGTATCCATTTTCAATGGTCTTTACTTTGTCTTCATAAGCGAGGACGGCTCTTAAACCTATTTCTGCTTGTCTGCAGGGAGCATCACTCTCATCTTCAATAATAGCATCTGATAACTCTATTATTGATTTGACCCATACTGGTTCATTGTAGAAGCTACTTTCACCATTGAATATTTTTCTACTGAATTTATCAAATATTCTTGTCAGACCGTGAATCTCAGGGACACTTGGTTTCTCAGTGTATATGTCATCGATTAGTTTTTTGCATTTAGCATTCAAATCGATATATGAGGCTATTAAAGCCTCTATATCTTTCTTTAAATCTTCTACACAATCGTCATCAACTAAACTTAAATTCTCTAAACATTTCATAAATAAAACCTCCAATTAACCGTTTATTCTTCATATTGAATATCATTGTCATCCAAATACTTAAATGCAAAATAAGCTATATCCGCCTTAATACCATCATGGAGAGCATCTGTTATCGCCTCATATATATGATCTATATCAAGGTTTTCTCCTTGCTCTTCAAAACAATCGTAAGCAATGTCTGCTCCGAACTCTTTAACATTAATGGTTTGTATTTCCTTTACCATAATTATCAACTCCTTTTAATTTTCATTTAACCGTTTTAATAACTACTATGTATACCGACATCACTAAATGGATGCCAAAAGCCATGGCTATGATATCTACTACGATATCTCATTCTACTTTGCTTTGTAAAATAATACTTTCTAAGCCATAACTGATTTCTGATGACGGCACTTCTACCGTTTGAATTCATTATAATATAAGCTGGCATAACAACCTCTATTCTTTAATAATATATTTTCTAAAAAATTCATCCATAAGTGGCCAGAAGGTATTCACCTCATACCACGGATCTCTGCATGATTCTTTATCATCGTACAAGCCGTACTTCTGACCGATTTTCTCGATCTCGACAACTGTTTCATTATAAACATCAATGGCTTCTTTAGGTCCGGCACTCAAATCAGTCTCATCACACACTTCTATGAATCCCATATATTTAAAGAAGAGGATACCATCTCTGATAACCTCATCTAAGCAAACTTTCTTCTTGACTTTAATTTCAACATATCTCATATATTTCATCTCCTTCTTGATAAGTCATTTTCCCGTTTTCAATTATTAACACTTCAAATGGTTTCAAATTCCCATTACTGTCATAATCAACAAAGCCAATTTCCTCTACCTCGGAGTAATCTGAAATATTAGCAACGACAAAACCATTTGCATCATTAAACTCAATGGACTTTTCTTCTTCATCGATATCTACACTATAAATATCATGTATAGCTATTGCATCATAAAATGTTATACAACCATTATTCATTTCAATTCTCATAATATAAACCTCCATTAAACCGTTTTATAAGAGAGTGAATCTCACCCTCCAAACCATATCATACTCACTCAGTATATCGATATCATTTACATCCATAAAGTAATCGATATATGCTTTTCTTGATGGGAAACCTTCCATCTGAGCTTCCTTGTCGTCAATATCTGCTATGAGAGTCATTGTGCAGCTATTGATCAGAATCTCACCATATGTGTCTTTGGTACGATTTTTCTTCAGTTTGTGAATAGTGCCAGGGACAGCAGGTCTTCTGCCGTTCCTTGATGGCAATCTTCTTGTTACAGTCTTTTCTCCACTTAGTATCTTCTTGATACAAAAATCATCAAACATCATTTGTAAACACCTCACCTTCCCGTTTAAAAAATAAAATTAAGGTAGTGAATTGATAAAATTCAAAACCTCTTCTTTCTTTTGCTTTTCTCTTTTAAGCCTCTCATCTCTTATATGATTATTTATAATTGTCATTGTTCCACCATCTTCATTATAAATGGTTAGGTCATCAATTTTTCTAATTATTTTCAATAATGATTCGTATTTGATTGGACGAAGAGAGCCAGTTTGTCCCTCTGCATGGCGATAAGGGTTCCAAAAGAATTTTTCGTAATTTTCTTTACCTTTCATAATTAATCTTTTAAGATTATCAATATTGATGAGTTGTATTTCTTTTTTTGATTCATCGCATTCTATATGAAGATGCTTTGAGTTATCAAGCTTTTTAAAATCATTTAAGATTTTATCTCCAACTTCTTGGTATTCGTATTTGTAAGCAAGTAAAATTGATTTGTCATTAAGCTTACATTCTTCACTTTGTTCTATAATCTCTTTTTCTAATAACAGTTTCATTAAACATTTGAAATCCATAAGTATCAACTCCTTAATTTTCATTTAACCGTTTTATTTATAATCCCATTTATAATTTAAAATTGAAACATCGAAATCATTTTCAATATCCCATAGTCTTTGTTGGATCAGCTCTTGAATATAACTGTCGACTTCCTCTATTTCTTGTAATCCGCATCTCTTGAGCTCTTTTTGGATTTCACCAACTGGATCCTCATAAGGGTCTATGTCACTGTCGCCGATAAAGTCTCCAAGGGTCTCCTCTTCTCTTGAGAGACCCCCAGTGCTTAAGCTATTGTCATCAAATAATTTGTACTGGAACCACTTAGGCCCCAGTACATCTCTTATTGTAACTACCATTTTTTATTCCTCTCCTCTACATATTTCATTTCTTTTTCGAACCATTCCATGAATTCATCATAAGAACCTATGGTGTCCAAGATATCGTGTGCTACCTCGGTTGGATTCTTTCTGCACAATCTTTCTGTGAGGGGATATCCAAGGTTTTCAAGTTCTTCGATTACCTTTACATAACCTTCACAATATTGATCAGGGACTAATAGCCCATTGTCATCTAAAATCAATCCTGCTTCTATTAGGTCAATGCCCATTATGAAGCCTCTTAAGAAACATTCTTTACTGAAATCATCCATATATATCATCTCCATTAATTTATTTCATTTAACCGTTTTAAAATTAAGGAAATTATCTAAAGACAATCTCCTTAGTGTATAACTTGTGTATGATTTTTGCTAAAACACATACATCAAACAATGGAACTCTTTCTGAAATCCACATATCAAGTTCAATCCCATTTTTATAACCTTTTTCTTCTACATATAGATCAGCCCAATGCTCTGCATAGTTCTTATCTGATTTAAGCTTACAGAGATTGTGTCCGAGTTCTAAACAAAGACTTCTGACTTCTGTTCCGAGAGCTCTGCCAACTGATTCTATTTCAGTTTCATTTGGCATTATTATATTTTCTCTTGCATACTCTCTAACATAATCATCCAATTTTTGAGGCTCATATTTCTTAAAACTCTTTAAGACCTCGTTTAACTGTTTGATATTCAAGTTTTCACACTTATCTTTTATTTCGTTTATCTTTTGTTCTTTTATACAATGATGACTCATAACAAACATCTCACTTTACCGTTTTAAAATTATTTTTTGACAATGCCAATAACGGCACTGCCAGTATCAATCTTATAATCTTTGGCTATAATATAATCACTCGGTAGTTTACGAGTGAGTTCAGCCATAAAACTTTGCATACATTCATCGAAGCACATCGGATGTCCTTCGATGAAGTTACCAAAAACAATATGGTCTTCTGCTTCTGGATCCAAGAATTCCGAAGAACTCCTGAGATCATGCTTTTCAATCAACAATTCAAGCAGATACCAAACTAAATTCCTTTCCTCTATAGCATCCATTTATATCACCTCACTAATCCGTTTATACCTCAAATATAATATCTCCATCATCGTCAATATGAACAGTAAATTTTTCAATCGGATTTCCAGTTATCTTATCTACGATAAAGATACCAGGGTTATCGTTTCCGCTATGTTCAACTACAAGTTTTTTTACATCATCAAAACTAAGATAATCCATTATATCACCTCATTAAACCGTTTATGTCCATTCGAATGTTACATACTCAAAGTATGGATATTTTCCATTATGGCTATTTTCATCATCATTCGGAAATGTCTCATCAACAAAATATTTGATGTTGCTATACTTCTCAAGATCAGTTAACAAATCAAATACACTTCCAATCAGGGTAATCCAGCAGCCTTCACTGTCGTATCCCTTTTCGAGATTACAGACAATGCAAACATAATTGCCCATCACTTTATGGTTTTCATAGATTTCTATGATGTCACATCCTTCGTGTTTCTCAACTAACTCTTCAATGATTTTTTGATTGATTTTCATAATATTCCTCCATTAAATACTTCATTTAACCGTTTAAAAAATATTAATAATGAGAAGACATATACTCCTCAATATCACTCCAAAGGTCATCTGGATTTACAAACCAAATGATATTCTTCTTTATAATATAATACATAGCACTACAAATCTCTTCTAATGTGGCTTCGGGTTCATCCCATTCAAGTCTTACTGCTGTAAGACCAGGGTGCCAAATGCCACATTCCTCTAAGGCATCTTCTAAAACCTCAATACTATGAGAGGGATATCTTCCCTTAAAATCAATAATTAAGCCTGTATCCATATACATAATAATCACCAATTAACCGTTTATATTATAATTAATAACTTCGTGCCAATTACTATTATTCTTATTAGCTAAGATGGCTCTTGCCATAGTAATTATGATGCTTACAGGCTCATATGATGCGTATATTGCATTTTGCAACTGCACCTCAAATGCTTTGCTTTGAACATCTTTGAATTCAAATCCATAATTTGCTCTAAAGAACTGATTCATTCTCATTCTGTCTTTAATTTCAACATCTTTTGGCTCACAGATGATACCTTTTAAAACTTCGTATATTTCCATATTCATAACCTCCAACATACCGTTTAAAAAAAATATGGGGTGTTATTCCCCAAATATTTCAGATAACAAACCTATTATTTCTTGATCTTCTTGATTACTCTCTTGTGCTTGCTTGGATATTCCAGTTATTGCATCATAGAACATATGAAACAATGGTTCGATTTCTCCGCTTCTTAACAGATCGTTAAACATTTCACTGCATTGAACTCTGCAATGTAAATCACAATCTTCTTCTTCAATTAAAAACATAAATTTTTCTGCCATACTTATCATCTCCAAAAATTTTTTCAAAATACCGTTTAAAAAAACAAAAAAAACATAATTGCCGCGGACTTATATGTCGTCCACGGTTATATCAATAAATCCAAAGTATTCTCTGAATTTAGTAATGATTGCTAAGTAATCATCATTATCCAAATCCACAATGGATTTCAGGTCAAGATTGTCAATGCATCCGTTTCTTCTATTGCCTTCTGAAACGGTTTTAGCAGTGCCAACATATCCGATTTTTTCATCTTTATGATTAAACACCGCTATAGCATCCTTATCAAACTTGTTATCTCTTTCGAGTTTAATCTTTACTACATCATGTGGTTTTGGTTCCACAGATGGACTCTGAAAATTGCAACCAACTAATTTTAATCTTAAAGTTTTAAACACATTATCAACTCCTTTAATTTTCATTTAACCGTTTTAATACTCATTATTTTTAATTAACTCTTGTAAACGAGGAACCCAAAAGTCATTTAAATATTCTTCATCATCATATTCTTCAAGAGTTTCGATCATCAGTTCTATAAAATCTAAAGTTCCATATATTGTAGCATTCATAGATCCGGACATATCATCGTATGCCACAAACATTTGCTCATCTTTAAATCCGAGATCATCAAGATTTATCAGAGCTACCTTCGCATCTCCTTTATTCCATCTGATCCATTCTTCTAATAGTTCAATGAAATCTCTCATAGCCAATAAGTTATCTGAAAAATCTCTCATTTCAAGAAATAGGTTTTTACATTTGTCTAACATATATATCATCTCCATTTAGCCGTTTAAAATAGTAATTAAGAGAGATTCCACTCCCTAACTACTATCTGAACTTCATCTTTCCGTTGCCTTTCTCCCTTATTAACATATCTTCTATGGTTTCCTGCTACTCTGGGTCCCTTCGTGAAACACAAAAAGTCTAAATATGCATTAATGATTGCATACTCAGCTCTGCGACATATCGTGTCTTTTGTGTATACACGAGTACCACAGTCTCTTTTCTTGTATTCAGAGAAAGCCACTCGGGCTTCCTCCTTCCATCTTTGAATGATATCCATCAATATCGCCCCCAGTTAAGGAGGAAATTGATTATCTCAACTCCTCCATAGGCAATACCATATATCGCTAAATATATGATGAATAGCATAATAAGAAAAACAACAAACTCTCCAAGGCTACCGGTTGGAAAGTCACTCATTTCTCCACCTCCACAACTTCGATACCTAATTTCAAAGAACAGATTGAATTACATTTTGCACACTTCTGCGGACAAGCAAAACAATCATGTTCTTCAACATACCGTTCAAATTCTGAAGCCGGAACTACAGTGAATTGATTGTCAATCATAAATCCACTACCGTTGATTGTCAAGTGCGGTCTTGGTATATCATAATCCAATGATCTGTTATGTGTATATGTATAACTGTTGATACCAAGTTCATCATAAATCATATTTGACACATCAATCATCTTTATGAGATCCTCTTGGTTTCTGAAATCACCAACCTCTTGGAATCTCACAAGATTGATCTGTGCATCTGGGTGCTTTATGTTTTGTGCTTTAATGCTATAGATGTAGAACTGAGCTATTGTTTCTGCATCATTCATTCTCCACCACAGATCATGGTTCAGTCTGCTTTGACACACACTACCCATTACCTCTCTGCATTTGTCGTAGCACACCTCACGGAGCTCACAAAATTCTTCGAGTCTTCCTGGGCATAGGAACCAGGAAGTTGTATTTGCGATTGCTGTGGTTTTAGGAACCTTTTTGTTTCCAAAAGCGATTCGTGGTATCGGTGCTATACTATCAAATGCTTTCTGATATCTTTCTTTAAAAGCCTCTACATTGCTTAAGCCTTTTTCGACAGTAACAGAGGCTATTGCACTGTCGAATTCCATTTTCATTTCATTATAAACTTCGTTCATATAAAACCTCCAATATACCGTTTAAAAAATAAAAGGGGGATTAACCATGAATGGTTTCCCAACCTTTGTGATTGAAAAAGATATCATTGATATCTCTGATTCTAATGGATTTTTCATCTCCAAATCCACATATAAGCAGATAAGCATCGTCGCTTGGTTCCTGCAGTCCAAGTTGAAGTGTTCTAAACCTCATTTGTACTCCATTGATGTGGACAAAGCTATGTGCTCTTTCGTCTTCCATGTCTCTGATATTGATATAGATATCTTTGGAATCCGCTTGACCTTTAATAAACTTATAGCCGTTCTGCAGTTCAATTCTCAATCTGTAACATAAATCTTTGTATCTCATATATAAAACCTCCAATTAACCGTTTTTATTCGTCAACATATAATAATTTCAATATTTCAGTTAGAGGGTTATCTTCCTCCATTCTGACAATATTGCACTCATCTAAATCTTCTATGATGTTTCCTTCTTCATCGATGTCGTCTATTAAATATAACATATTCTACCTCCTTAATTAAAAACAATTTGCAATTTACCGTTATCATAAGTATGTGAGAAATCTACTAAATCCCTTAATGTATAATCTATATCATTCAAAATGAATTCTTTTTCCTCGTCTGTCACTAAAGCTGTTAATACAACTTTTAGATCAGGAGCTCTGTTGCTTAAAGCATATGATTCTGTATATTTCTTTACAATCTCATCTATTTTATAAAAAACACTAAACATCATTTAAATCACCATTTAACCGTTTAAAAAAATTAGAATGGATTAGGGAGAAAATCTCCAATTAACCCATCATTAATCAATGCTTGATAGTTTGTTATCAAACAGTAGTCATCTCCTTTGAAAAGACAAACATCATCAACGGTTTCCAGTTCAGCTATTGCTTGCTGGTTCTCAGGTGTATCTCTGATGACTCTGATGTTATCCCAGAGATATCTCTGATATGTGCAGCTATCAGCAAAGCATTCGAAAAATATATTAATGATTTCGATTGCGTCTTTTGCACTGATGTCTAAAGCTTGTACTAAAACATTTATTTCCTCTACTCCATTTTCATGACTTTTCATTATCATTCATAACACCTCGCTAAACCGTTTTTAATCCTATTATATTCCTTACATACAAATTTGAAGTAATTATCATATATTTTTTGAACTCTGGCATCTGAATTGTATAGCTCTTCTAAATCATATCTTGGAAAATCTTTAACTTCCATGTCATATGCATTATAAGCTATATGCTTCAGATCGTCTACAGATAGGAAGTTCTGGTCAACTTCACAAATCATGGTTTTTAAAATTATAATTCTTTCGAAATCTCCAATTAAAGTATCTAAATTATCCATATAAATCACCTCATTTTACCGTTTAAATATAATACAATTGATTTACTAAAAAATAGACTACAAAATATAAAAAGAAATATTGGAGATATCATTCTGATGATACCTCTGTTAAATCTAATTCAATGAAATCATATAGATTATATTCCTTTCCATTATATGATACCATCGGCTCTGCATATTCGTATCTGCAGACATTCTCCTCTGTATCATAAGTAATGTCTCTAAAGATCTCATCATCTGAAAGCTCTAAAAACATATCAAGCAAAGCTATTAACATATTTTCTTCATATTCACAAATATCTAATGATTTCCAATATCCTAAGTTATTAGGAATAAATGATATGAAACCATCGCAGCTTGTAAAATGATCTCTGAGATATTTTTCAACCCCATTAAGCTTAAGTGTATGATCTTTGATCATTTGCAGTGTAGTTCTATTTGTTTCAATATTGCAAAAACACTTATCTGTGCTAAAATTATAATACTTTGGAGAAATAACAACGATATCATCCAAATCAATGATCTCAAATTTGAAATCTTTATGATCTGTGATATCATATGGAAGGAGGTCGTTAATTGCATCGACATATAATTCCATAAAGGTTTTGCACACATCTATTTCATATTTATTAAAATCAGTGTATTCATAATGAATCAAATCTTCTTTTATATTAAATTCATTTGCCAATTCAGCTTCCATATCGATAAATTCGTCTGCATAGCTGAATGCACTTTCATAAAAACCAGGAAATCTAAAACTTCCTATCTCTTTAACAATACTCATAATAATCACCATTATACCGTTTTTATAAAAATTTAAATATGGAGAAAAGCCAAATTAACGGCTTCTCCAATTACAGTTACAGAAACATTAGGTAAATCAATGATTTCACCTTTTTCATTTCTTTCTTCATCACATTTTGTGCTACAATATTCTTTATAAATGTGAATCATTTTCTTTCTATCAAAATTACAAGGAAACAGAATTTCTGGATCTTTTGTAATAGCTAATGCTTGTAATTCAATTGCTCTTATCATAACGATTTCATCGTGAGCTAAGCTATTGCTTAACTCGATTCCTGTGAGGCCTTTACCCCAATGATTTAACTCTTTTTCAAATAACATAAATATCACCACTTAACCGTTTTTAACATATACATAGAAGTGAAGTAGAATATCAATCATATCTCCTTCCTTCAAAATGGATAATAATTCTTTTTCTTCTTCTGTTTTACATAAGCTATTGATTTCGTTTATATCTTCTTTGGTCAGATCTGGGATGCAAAACCAATCATCTCCACCTCTGATTCTATCATGTGATCGAAGATATAGCCCTAATTCTTCACTTGGGCTAAATTCGAAATCGCTTATCTGCTTATTTTCTCTAATTATTGTAGTCTCAAAAAACATAGTAACCTCCAATTTATTTCATTCAACCGTTATGCATGTGGCATATTGAACCATAAGCCACTATCTGTGCAGGGGCCCATAAGTATTATTACGAGTGCAAAGAATGAAACCATTATTATTGTAATTAAAATAAACTCTAATGGTATTTCATCTATCATGCCGTTTTCTATTTTCATCAATGGTTTTTTTTCTGGTTTTTTAGCTAATCTTACAGGTTCTTTTCTTTTCATTATTAACACCACCATACCGTTTTAATTATATTTTTATTATAACCAATATATAAAGATTGTGTATATAAGGGGTATATTTGTCAAATAAAAAAATAAAAAATAAAATTCATCATACCGTTTCGAAAAAAATTTTGGGCACACGGCACGAGGAAAACATCAAAAGAAGGATAGCTCGTGCTCACTTCTGTGATTCGTGAGCTATCAGGATCGCTCAAGCGTGGGGCTTTGGGGGCCGCATTGCCCCCTCCAATCTCATTTGTTTGAGCGCCGATAAGGCGCGAGTAGGAAAATTTTTTATTTTCCGTCAGATAAAACTGTGGCCGAGAGTACGTGAATCGGCCACGATGATTTTTTCATAAAAAAAAATAATTACCATCGTTCCCAGTCGATGGCATTATAATAACAGACATCTTTGCAAGGTTCAGAACAACAGTTGCAAGGTGGATTGTCAGACCAGCAATCAGGTCTTTGGTTCCTTCCTCCGTGTAGTATACCGTATTTGCAGGCATCTACACAGAGTCCACATTTCTGACATCTGTCGTAACTGATTCGGACATATGTATCCAACTTATTCACCTCCTAATTTTTCCAAGATAATGTTTTTCATTATCTCTTGGACTTCGTCCATCTTAACTCTTTTAGAGTTAATCTCTTTAAAGTTAAACTCTAATGAGTACATATACTCTCCTTCCCAGTCAAGTTCTATTTCAACTCCATAGAACTTTTCTGCCATTTTTGCAATCTCAAATTTACTGTCTGAGATCATGGCAAGTTCAGGGAACAGTTTTCTGATGTCACTCCCCCAACGGACAATTGGTCCATTGTCGCTTGTGAGCCATTGCTCAAATGAACAATCGAAGTACTCTAAGTTATCAAAATAATAATTGACAACTGCATAGACACCATGATTAGGCTTTTTGCATCCTAAGATGGTAGCTGCCTTTTGTGCTAAAAAGTGGTAGGCATCTTCACCATTTATGTGTCTGAGACACTTATTGAAGAAGATTTGTTTTTCTCTATCTTCAATGGCATCTCTTTTGGCTTTCTCTCTGCTGTATGCTACATCAAAAACACTACTAACATTCATAGTTATCAACCTCACTTTAACCGTTTTGGTTAGGGGGTTAAGACCCCATCTAACCTATTATTAACTGCATTAAACAGTTCTTTTTCTTTTCCACTTACTGATGCGAAGTAGTTAAACTCTACATCAGTTCTTGAAATTTCAACAATGTCGAATGTACCATTTTCGTGGAGCTCGACAACAGCTCCGTCTTTGAAACTAATTTTAACCATAAGAATCACTATTCCGTTTAAAAAAAAATTATAATTGATTGAGTAGTACCTCAACCAATTTTCTTTCATCGTCTGTCCATTCATCAAAGTTTTCATAATTTAAGAAGCATTTGATATCCAGGTGTGGATATTTTTGAGTGGTTTCAAGCTTAATTGCTACAGCTTGTTTTCCTAAACCCCTTAGTGTGGCTTTTCTACCACACACTTTATTTGGGAACTCAAAATTCCATAAAGCTTTCTTATTTTCTTTTTTAGTCAATTTGTCAATTGCATCTTTTATATCAATCATATTAAAACCTCGCTATTCCGTTTTAAATCATAAGAAGAAACTGACTTACAAGCCAGCAACTTCTTTTAAGAATTCTGTAAAGCGACAACCTTCACATCCTTTGGGACATTCAGGGTTGTGGCTATCTTCTTTCCAACCACAGTTTGGGGTTAAAACCTCTGTAGCCATTGGAAAGTCGTCAATGTAGATGGTACGAAACTTGTGTCCATTAACGGCATGGACATCACCAATATAAAACATAATTATCACTATTTCCGTTTTAAATTATAGAAGCTATTGCTTAATCGCAATAACTCCTATGACAATGAGGACATCCTGTAATTAACTCATTAGCAGCTCTGTCAGCATATCCATAGCTACCATGCACAGTTGCATAGATTTGATGACCACAACTCCAACAGAAGCCATCTTCTGGAGCAAATAGTGGATCATGGTTGTCTTGACAGTATTTTTTCTGATCAGCTATTGCTTTTCTAACATTTTCATTCCAGAACTCATTCTCGAATGATTTTATAATGATTTGAGCTATGTGATCAAAATCTCTATCATTGTAAAAGATGAATTGGTCTTCGCCGTGATCTTTTTGATATTTCACAGCTTTTTTACCAACACCAGTGATGGTGTATGTGTGCTTTTCGATGGATTTTTCATTTTTACCATCGATGTGTTTCCACACAATGGATTCAAATTCAACATCTTTGTACTTGATTTCGTTTTTGTGATTTAAGAAGAAATTTTTCATAACTAAAACCTCACTTTGCCGTTTTATCTTATTTTATTTCAATGAATGTACATAAGAAGCACATTCAAAGATATTAATAAGATTCGCCCTACCGTTATTTTTATTTTAAAATGGATTTGATTGTGAAATGACTTAGCTATTCGAAAAAAATTTTGGGAACACGACAGGAGGAAAACATCAAAAACAGGATAGCCCCTGCTCCGTTCTGTGTTCAGTGAGCTATCAGGATAATCGGGTGGGTGGGTGGGGCAGGCTTTGGGCGGCAGCCCTCCAATCTCATATGTTTGAGGCTCGATAAGAGCCGAGTCTTCACGATAAAAATGTCGGCGAGAGTACGTGAATCGCCGTCGATGATTATATTTGGCCGCTGGTCTGGGCGGAGCCCAGACCAGCGGCCAAGCAAAAAAAATTAAGAATTAGAACGTAGTTCTAATCCTTAATGATTCCTGAACATCAGACATTTTGCTGATGTCGCATTTATTTTGTTTTCCCTTTGGGATGTAGATGTTGTTGAGAACAAATTGTTGTCCTTCAGGGGATAAGTGTTGATCGAAGATAATGGTGATTGATGCCCACCTACCTGCATGGAATTCACTGGTGAGGTGTTCAGCAATCAATTGTAGGAGTGCTTTAACGAGCACTGATTCTTTCATATTCATAATGATCGTCTTTCCGTTTTAATATAGGGGAACTATAAGGTGGATTGACCACCAGATAATTCCTTATACATTTTAGCGACAACCTTCTTGGCTGTGCTATCGAGGTTGTTGTAATTCCACCAGCACTGATTCCATACGGGGACAGTGGATCCGGGGGTTTTTCCGAACCATAGCACCTTAAATGCATATGGTCCGATGCCGATGATTTTGTATAGTTGGTTATCACCGACATTGATTTCTGTTTTCTTGTTCCAGTTGCTCTTGTAAGTTTTAACGAACTCTAATTGAGATACAGACATAATTATCATCTTTCCGTTTTAAAAAAAAAGTTAAATGGTAATTGCCCTTGGGTGGACAAGGACTTTGCCACCACGGAAGACCGCGGTAACTTTATTACCATTTTCGAATATTACTTTCTGATCAGGTCCTGAAATGAACCTGATCGCTTTGATCTCTGTGTCAGTTAACGGTCTGACACATTTGTCAAGATAGTTCATAATTATCACCATTTCCGTTTTAAATAAATGGATTTAAGGGTCAACCCCTGAAGCCCACATAAATTTTCCATTAGGAAGTCTTTCGGTAGCCATTTTGTAAGCTACTTCCTCTTTCTTGCAGAATTGGAGAAAGTATTCGTATCGAGTTTTAACGAGCTCATTTGTGAATTTGTATTTCATATTGATCATGATACCGTTTTAATATTATAGCTAAAAGCTAACCAGTCCAAGAACCACCAAGGACTGGATTTTTGCCCCCAAGAACCACCAAGGGGACTGCCCACTCGGGCCATCACTCCGAGTGAGTTAGGAGACCTCGCCTCTCGGCCTGAGGATTTGGTGATGATTTAATAGAAGAAATGTGAATTAAGGAAAAATCAACAAATCTTAATTCACCATACCGTTTTTTTAGCTATAAGAAGGAGGGCTAAAGAGGGGAACAACCCCCAACCCCCACAAGGTGCGAAGCACCAGCACGACGGAAGAGCACACGACGGCCCATGCCACGGGCGAAGCGAACAGTGTGCATAGTGCCGGAACGAGGAGCACACTGAGGAACAATAAGCATATGCCCTAAGTGGGCAATAACTTTGTTCCGCTCGACGAAGGAGCTGCGGGACGGGCCCGCTTGGGGCGGAAGCAGGGAAACCAAGCAACCACCGGAGTCGACTATGTCCCGAGCCAACCGAAGGTTGGAGCGAGGGTAGACATTATCGACTCCGGACGGGAGCACAGCGACCTGCGGAACACCGCCCTTAAGAGCAGCACGATGAGCGACGGTATCAGCACCGCGAGCAAGCCCGGACACAAGAACATGGTCTGGGGTGAGCTTCTCCACCTGCTGACGGAGCCAGGCGGAGGAAGCGGTGGATATGTCGCGAGCCCCAGCCACCGCAAAGCGACGAGGAGCCACGGCAGAACCGAGGAGAGAAGCACGACCAACGACGAAGAGACAACCGAACGGGCCAACGGACACCCGACGAACAGAACTAAACATAAGAACCACTTTTCCGTTTTAAAAAGGGAGGTTAGAAGAAGAGGTAAGCCTCCCTTGATGGAACATAGTTAGCTGGCACGAAGCCAAAGAGCACGGAGTGAGCATCCAAGAGGTCGAATTCCTCAACACCCAAAATGGTCTCTAAGATGAAGCAACCGATGTTCATATCTAATCGAGCCTTAACGGACTCGGATAAATTATTATTAAACATTCATTTCACCGTTTTAAAAAAAAATTAAGGGTCAAAGAAGGGACCCTCAGGGTGCACAAAGCCAAGTGGGTCATGGACCCAAGCTATTGCATCGCCGAATTCACCATTTCTAAACACTACGGAGTTACAACCTTCTAAAGAAACTACTATTTCAAACATAATGATCGTTCTTCCGTTTTTTTATTTTTATTTATTAGGTTAAGATTATCAGGATGTGGCTGCGAGAGCAAGCGAGCGGGGGTGGGATGGGGGTGCCTGGGATCCAGGCAAAGGATGTTAAAAAAATAAACCGAGCGACCAGCGGGAGCGAGGATCCTGCCCGGAGGGCGAAAAAATTTTTTTCACTTGCAATAGTACCATAGCAAATGAAAAGTTATCACTATGTAGCGAAGCGAAATAGTGATCTACTTTTCATTTGTAGTTGCTAAAATGCCATCCGATACATTTATATACTATTACTTACATAAGTATAAGTATGGGAGGAATCCCATAGGATGAAATTATGAGGAGAAAAATTTTAAACCATCAAGAGTCCGTTATGCTCTTGTTCACCTGTAAACCGTTATATGAACAGTATCAAGGGGCTATTAGCCGTTTCGTTTCCGTAATGAGCGAAGACAAAACCAGATTTGTTGAGTTAACTTTTGAAGACCCAAAAGGTCTGTTTCTCGACAATAAGGTTGAAGAGCCAACTTTTATGGAAATTGAAGATGTTATTATAAACTTATGGTCTTTTAAGGTTGAAAAGTTCCTCAAATACATTAAGTGGAACCGTAAAGTAATATTTTATGTGGAAAAGAAACACGATAGCACCACATACCATATTATCGGACAAGAGTCTTCTGTTGCTGAATTCAAGAAGGTTTACGGCTTCAAATCTTGGAGTGTCAAAAGAAATCTGACCAAAAAGGAGAGGAGTTTCGTTTACAAGTTCGTTAATGGTCTTTTCAGAAATAAATACTCTTGGACATATCTCTACTTTGAAAACCTCGTAGGAGACATTGAAAACCTTAAAATTCAAGAGGCTCAACTTGAATCTGAAATTGCAGAAATCTCAATGCTACTTGGTGACTCTCTTGCATTGGGTGTGGATGCTTCCGAAATTAGAGAGGAGTACCTTGAGTTATTAGATGAATTAAGCGACATTGAGTCCAAACTCGCATATAAAAAGGCTTTTGAGGACAAACTGCTTTATTCAGTCTCCGAAGAGCCAACAACAATTGATGACTATGCATTTTTCAATTCAGAGGAATAATTCCTCTGATTTATTTTTTTTAACATAAGCTACTCATGCCGGCCTTGTTTTTTTCTCCCCGCACTGGCTGATGGTACCCCCCGTGTGGGGGTGCCATCGAAGCCAGAAGGGGTACTATAGATCATGCAAACCAAAATGGGTTTGATGCTGGAATGTAGATTCCCTATGGTGAGTTCGCCTCTTTAGGGCGAACTCGCCGGGGCGAAGCCCCACTGGGAGGGTGGGTGGGTACGATAGTAACTGAAATGCATTGCAACAACCCGACTTCGTTTCGCCGAAGACGGGCCTTTAGCGCCCTCTTCGGTGTAAAGAAACGAAGTCATATGCGAGGGGTGGGCGGGCCGTCGGTGCCGTATGCAATCGGGGGAGACGCTTCTTTGTTGACTTTCAAAGAAGAAAGTCATAGGCGCCGCGGGCTCTTTTTGGTCAAGCTTTTTTAAAAAAGCTTGTATTCTTTGTTGACTTTCTTTAAAGAAAGTCAAATGTGTGGATCAAGGGCGTGGCTTGTCGGTTTTCTTTGATAAACTTTCTTTTGCCGAGTCAAAAGAAAGTTGGTCGAGTCCAGAGCGACAGTCTTTGGTCGACAAGGGTTCGGGAGCAGCGAAATGCTCCCGATGGTCTATCTCCTTTGGGCAAAGGCTGTTGGCTAAGGAGATAGCTCCGTTAGAGGATCGGCAAAAAAAACGAGGTTGTTGGGGAATGGAATGGGGTGGGAGGGCCACGGATGAAATGTCCAGTTGGTATTTCAAAAAAAATTTCGGGTATTCGAGGAGAGCAAAACATCAAAAACAGAATAGCTCGGGGCTAAGCATTAGGGAGGCGAAGCCGTGGGTGGGTGGGCGAGGGCTTTGGGGCGAGAAGCCCCTCCAATCTCATTTGTTTGAGCCCCAATAAGGGGCGAGTCTTCACGATAAAAATGATGCCGAGAGTACGTGAATCGGCATCGATGATTATGAAATAAAAAAAAAGTTAGTCTCCATCATGGGAGACTAACCTTCATTATTCTGTTTTCGTATTCAGTTTTAACTCTGTCTTCAGCCTTAAGCTTATAGATAAAGGCTTTAATATCAGTATCGTAATGAGTGTTGTATCCGTCATTACGGAGTTTTCTGTTTAATTCATCAATGGTTTGAGGAGTTTCATTTATATATTCAAAGATTTTTTCTTTGATAGGTTGATTGCCAACATGAGTGTTGGGTTTTACCCCATTGTATTCCATAGTGGTAACCTCTGCTCCCCAGAAGTTCTTCCAGTAGCAAACCATTTGGTGTGGAACTACCATATAGAATAATCTTTCGAAGCCATTGTGTACATCGACGACGTAATTGCCGCCTTTCAATTTTGGGAATATTTCTACTATCATCATAAGTAATCACCTGGATCATGTTTCCGTTTTTATAAAATAAGAATTAAAAAGGAGTAAAGGGGACACCACTCCCCTTATCAACCATCACTAACTACTTTTAAGAAAATAAATATGAATTAAGTAAAAAAGTAGAAATCTTAATTCAATCTACCGTTAAAAAAATAATGATGTTAACCGACAAGGTCAACATCATCTTGGTCGTGGTCGTTTAAATAATCGTTATAAGTGTAACCATCATTAAAACAGTCATATCCACAACAATCATATACTAGGAAATTACAACAATCGAATCTATTTTCACATCTTTTCATAATAATTACCTCCAATCAGCTGTTTTATTAGAGTAAAAATAGGTGGGGAGCCACCCCACTTGTATTTGCACCAAAGCATGCTTTGGTCGCCTGGCACAGTCATTCAATGCAATGCACTGATTAGAGAGATGAAATGTGTAAGCATCTCAATCTGACTCGCTATGCCGTTTTTTTTATTTTGCTATAGAACAGGAATGATTCGATTCCCATTCGGCAAAAAAAAATGACTGATGCTAATCGCACCAGCCACAATGTTTACGAGGCATTTCGCAGATGTAATCCGCTTCGCCTTGTTTGTTAGGGCATTCGTCCCATTTTTGGAAGTCATAGGTACCAGTGTACCATATATCTATACCGAGTTTAACGGTCTCGGAGTCAAGTGGTATTTTAACCATAATAATCACCATGCCGTTTTTATATTATGCGATAGATCAGGGGATGATGTGCAGCGAGTGGTTTGCTTATAGCAGTCACAGGCGGGCGAGCGAAGCGAGTGAAGGGTGGGCCTATCCAACCGGTGCTTGCAAAGGGGAGGTTGGTGCTTCCGCATAGGAGCTTGAGGGGGTGCTGGGGGACGATGAACCGTCCCCCATAAAGAGTGAAGAGCCTCGAGAACGGCGATACGTTCTCGAATAAGAGTGAAGGTGTGTGAGGAACGGCGATACGTTCCTCATAAAGAGTGAGGGTGTATGAGGGACGGCGATACGTCCCTCATTGGTCTTCCTTTCCTTTGGGCAAAGGCTGATGGCTAAGGAAAGGAAGCTCCGATGGATAGGATCGGTCAACAAAAATAAAAAAAATAAAAAAACGATCAGGCGCTAGCCTGATCGCTCATTTCTTTTTCCAATTTCTCAATGACCTTTTCGGCATCGGAGCCTTTAGGAATATCGGAGTAATTCCAAAAGACTTGGCTCCAAGCACCCTTGCCACCGAGTTCTGCTTGAGGCTCGAACTTGAGAACCTTGAAAGCATATTTTCCACAACCAATGATCTTGTATTGGCGTGAATTTCCAATTCCGAGAGCAGTTTTCTTATTCCACTGTGGGAAATTATCTTTAATGAATTTTAAGTTAAACATAGCATTCCTCCGTTAAAAAAAGAAATTAATGGGACTCTGCCCAAGTCATATATTCGACATCTTCTTCAGAGAGTGTTGGAACATATCCGAAGTCGACATCGCCATACTCTGAGTAACCATTAACGTGGTAACCGAATAAATTTATAAACATTTCACCCTACCGTTTTAAAACAGAATATGAGGATTATAAGCAATCCCCACACTCTTCACATTTGCCACTGATAAGACAACCTTGGTGACAACCGTAAAGACACTCCCAACATTCGATGCACATACCAAAGTAAACTTGGCATTGTCTGAGTGTGCCAAATTCAAAATCGGCACATAATTGGAGAGTAAAGTCATCTAAACCGAATAGATATGATAAGTGCTTAACGACACCTAAGTAATAACTATCATTTAACATTCGGTTTGCCGTTTTATTGGGTTCATAATATATGACAAAGGAAAGAGTAGGTGGAGTGCCATATACAAGGGGCGGTGGGGCCGTGCCCCTCCCGAGGGGTCCGTCAAGCAGGGGGCGAGTAGCCCCCTGTCTGCGAGGGGTCTGTAGGGGGCGAGTAGCCCCCTTCCAAAATGGGGCAATGCAAGGGGGTTTACCCCTCTTGCCGAGAGTCTGTCAGAGGCGAGTAGCCTCTTGACTGGGTGGGTGGGTGGGAGAATGGGGCGATCCAAGGGGGTTTACCCCTCTTGGCGAGGGTCTTTAGGGGCGAGAAGCCCCTTCCATCTCCTTTGGGCAAAGGCTGTTGGCTAAGGAGTACGAGGATCGGAATAAACCGAGTGAACGGAGTGAACGAGGATGATTGAGCCCGAGGGGTCAAAGCCCTCGGGCGAATGCGAGCCGAGCGCCGAAGGCGAGGCGAGTGGCTGCGTAAGCGGGGGTGGGATGGGGGAAAGGCGTAGTGAACGTAGTGAACGGAGCCAGGATGCCGAAGGCATCGGCGGTGGTGGGGGTGGGGGGTGGGGTGAGCGTAGCGAAAGAATTCAAAATGGGTTCAGCTTCGATTTCGAAAAAAAATTTTGGATACGACAAAGTGGAAAACATCAAAAGGGAAATCGGGTGGGTGGGTAGGATACACCTATCCGTGAAGGATACAATTGGCCCCGACCGACCGAAGGGAGGGAGGGGCCATTCGCGAGCGCAAGCGAGCGAAAAATTTGAAACAAGTTGAGTTGCGAAAAAATTTTGGGTATACGACGGCAAGGAAACATCAAAAAAAAGGATCGCGCCTTGCCGTTTACGGGATCAGCATTTTTTCGATGTGCAATACCTTGCAATTCGTGGATCTTAAATTCAAGGTTAATTGAATTTTATTAAAGTTTATTTTACCTTGGAAGTGTAACATATTTTTTACCTTGGAAGTGTAACATATTTTTTACCTTGGAAGTGTAACATATTTTTTACCTTGGAAGTGTAACATATTTTTTACCTTGGAAGTGTAACATATTTTTTACCTTGGAAGTGTAACATATTTTTTACCTTAAATTGTTTAATAATACTTTTTTTATAATTGTTATTAATTGTTAAAAATTGTATAAAATAGGGTATTTTATTAAATAGGGTATACCTTTTTTTTTAAAATTTTTAGTAAAAATTTAAGTTTTTTAAGTACTTTAATTATATTGAATTAACAATTAATTATTTAATAGGTTTATTGAATACCCTATTAAATAATTAAGTAACTATTTAATTTAATTGATTTAAAAAAATTGTAAAAAGTAGTTTTTTGATATTATTATATATAGGGTAGTTTATTCATTTACAATGTTTTTTAATGTTTTTTTAGTGTTTAATAATTTATACTTTTTTTATTATATTGTTTAATGTTTTTTTAAAATTGTTAAACAATTTTTTTGTTAATAAATTGTTATTAAATGTATAATATTTTTTTGAACCTTGAACCTTGAACCTTGAACCTTGAACCTTGAACCTTGAACCTTGAACCTTGAACCTTTAAACTACTTGCTATTTACTATTAAAATTATTACATTTACACTTAATTAAAATTACACTTGCATATAATACCTATTGAATAATTAAGCAAGTATTTAATTATTTGATAGGTTATTAATTAAAATTATGTAAAATTATAATCTTATCTATATGTAATTAAAATATAATACCTTGAATTATATTTTATACATAAAACTTGTTTAAAATTAGTTTAAAGTAAAAAGCAAGATAATTAATAAGTTATAGGTTAAAAGCAAGATAATTAATGATTTAATTTTACTAAAATTTACACTTTTTAATCTTAATGTATATGTATTGAATTTATCTATAAATAGTAATTGTATTGTAATTGGTAGTAAAAAGACCACAAAATACGATTATTTGATCAGGAACTGCAGGGAGCGTCTGGATTGCAATTCTGGGCGTTTTTAGCAAGTTTTGGTAAATTGGTATTTTTTTAAAAAAGTGTAAAAAATAGCAAGAAGACAATAAAAAACAATACCTTTATATACTAACCTTGTCAAATATTTACTTATAGGTTTATTGGTATTGTAGTTTTTTACTAATATCATTGTTTATCCTTGCTTTTTGCTTAAAAACAATGTAATGATATCTTTTTTAAAGATAAATGATTTACACTTATCAAGTATTAAATTAAAAGTTTATAGGGTGATATTATGCAAGATTTATTTAAAATAAGCCTTGCTATATTATTTAGCAAGATTAAAAGCCAATACATTAGAAACTTGATTATTGAATTTAAAAAAGACTTGTTAACTTCTAATGAAGTATTTAACAAGTTAAAAAACGGTAGTTTTAAAAACAAGGAAGACTTAAAACTTGCTTTATGTATTATGTATCGTGACACTAATGAAAAACAGTTTTTAAGCCTTTATAATAAAAAGTTTTTAGTCTTTTTAAGTAAATACAATTCAATATATCGTAAAAATTATTTGTATTATTATCAATACAAGGATAATTTAAAACAATATATTAATACTGTTGACATTAACAAGATTAATACCGTTAAACAGTTAAAAGAAGACTTGTCTTTTTTTGAATTTATTTTAAACGATAAATTACAAGGCTTTTTTAATATTTGTACTTCCCTTGACACTATTAATAGTGCAAGTGACCAAAAAGACTTATTTAATTTTATGGTATTTAATTTACAAGACTTAACTTCTTGTAAATTGATAAACGATAATTTAACTTATAGTTACAAGTTTTTAGCCTTGAAACTTGATTTAAAACAAGGCTTGAATAAAATAAACAAGTTTACTGTTAATGATATTGAATTTTATGTAATTCAATACTTAAAACACGATAGTCTATCTAATATCTTGATATGTAAAAAGCAAGATTTAAACAAGGCTTCTAACATATTGCAAGAAGAAAAACAGTTTAAATATTCTAATAGACATAAAAGAATATTTAAAATTTTAAAAGACAATGATTTAGACTTATCTTCTAATCATTATCAATTAAAGGAAGTTTTAGACAATGAAGACTTGAAGTATTACTATCTAACCTTGAAAAAACAAGGTTTAAAACAGTATAAAAAGTTACTTAAATCTATTAATAAAAGTAAATATACATTCATTGACAAGGAAGAAGTCAATGAAACTAATATTCAAGTATTAGAAGATTATATGAACACTATTTTATTTGATAATGAAGTACAAGCAAGTCTTGACTATATTGAAACTAATCATTATTTAGATTTAGTAAATAGTGACTTTAATGAAGTTTATCAAGATATACAAGACTACTACAAGGAAGAAGACAAGTTTAAATTCGATAGTCTTCAAGAAGAAAACACTTCATATGAAGACTATAATTTATATAATTACATTGAATTTTAAATTCAATGTAATTTATTTTTTTTACATTTATTTTATAACATTGTTATATTTGAATTTATAATGATTAATCATTATAAATTATGTAACATTTTTATTACATATCCATATTGTATACATATCCATATTGTATACATATCCATATTGTATACATATCCATATTGTATACATATCCATATTGTATACATATCCATATTGTATACATATCC
>Ga0326512_10000810_pt1 | contig 26347 bp, 9 predicted proteins | sample 1_2617_0518_D_FD_203652 | JGI IMG/M metagenome (GOLD analysis project Ga0326512, IMG submission 203652) | Bovine rumen microbial communities from UC Davis, California, United States - 1_2617_0518 | ecosystem: Host-associated > Mammals > Digestive system > Stomach > Rumen | place: USA: California...
AATAGGCGGGATCGATGGTCACAGAAGCGGGCTTGGCATCGACATTGCCATTGGTGAACGTCTGTGCCTGCGTGGTGGCATGATAGGAGAAGTACGACTTTATCTTGTCGTAAGCCTTCTGCCAGGCAGTGTTGGTAGGCAGCAATGCCACGTAAGAACTGTCCTCGTTGAGCATGCGGACGTTGAGCATGCCCCAGAGGGTGTTGGTGGTCACGATAACCGAGTCAACATAGGTCTGCTTACCATTCACAATCGGGCCAACGACCGAAGCGCTCTCATCGAGATAGGTCTGCTCGTGGTTGGGGGCCTTGAAATAGTGGCGCAGGGAATCTATCAGCAAGCCCTGCGACAGCAGCGAGTCGGTCACCTGCTCGTAGAGGTTGGGATAGTAGGTCAACGCGCCATTCAGCGTATGCAGCAGGCCGTTGGTATTGGGCAGATTGGCCTGGTTGACCGGCATCCTGCCAAACTCGAAGGTCGATGTGCCGGTAAAATCATAGGATTTCTCGTTGAGCATCAGCACCCGCTCATCCTGCCCGTTGGCAGCATGGGCATAGTCAGCAATATGGTTCTTCACGAACTGACGGAGCAACGCACTATCGGTCAGGCTCTGATACTGGGCCACGTTGAACGTCCCGTTGAGGGGAGCCCATACGGTGTAGTAATGCGTCTCGCTCAAGGCCTTATCAAAACCGACCTTCTTCACCAGCGAGGCAAATTCGCTCAGATTGCCATTCTGCTGGATGTTCTCCCACAAGGTCTGGTTGGCCGCTGGGATTGCGTCGACCACCTCCTTGTTGTAGTCATCGAAATCGGTACACGATGCAGCAGCCAGCACGCCTGCTGCCATCATCGTCATACCTATATATTTATTGATTTTCATATTGAATGATAGTTATTGTTGTTTAATACCAATCCTCAGAGTACTGCTGATTATCGACTACGCTCACGGGAACGATCTCAACGAAATCAAGTCCCACGGGGTTGGTGTTCTTATCGAAGTTCAGCGACTTGATACGGAGCCAGTTGTCGTTGGCTTGCTGCAACTCCACACGACCGAGTACGTAGCGTACGGTCATGCTGGCACCCCACTCGAAGCGGGCATTATTCTCTTCGCTCCAGCCATTCTCACCGTGACCGCAATAGCTGTACGGGCCACGCATGTAACCACGGTTGTGCATGGCGATATCCGTGGAGATACCCTGATCATCCTCCTCGGCTGCATTGGTCAGACCTACTCGAGGATCCTCCACAGGTACGGTAGCATCGAACGGCAGGCCGATAGGCAGCATCGACGAGAGGCTCGACGAGGTGCCGATATAGTACTGCATGAACGAGCCATAGCTCATGGGTGCATAGACCACACGAAGCTCGTAGAGGCCAGAGGGCACAGGAGGCAGCTTGAAGGCCAGGTCGTACTTGCCCCAGAACTGCATCTGGTCGGCCTGATAGCAACGCCAGGCACCACGCAGGCAGTAGCAGAGACACACCTCATCATTATAGTGCACCATGTTGTCGAAGAAATACTTGGGGATGCCACGACGCGACGTGTCGTAGTTGCTGGGGATGTTGCCATCGCCCGTAGAGTAGTACCTGAACTTGTTGTTGATCAGTTCGGGGAAGAGCGACGTGCAGTTCACACGCATACGCTCGTTCAGCACCTTCTTGGGCACATCGGCATTATAGACCAGCATGTCGCCGATGGAGTGGATATAGCCGTTACCAGCCTGGATAGAGGCATTCCTGTCAATAGTGACACCCTTGATAATCAGCTCGTGGTTGCTTCCCTTCGAGCCTACCTCATCGGTCAGGGTGTTATAGGTCTGATAACGATTGATGAAGAGTTTCTTGCCTTCCGAGGCAGGCTCCCACACCTTCAGGATGGTGTGTGGCAACATGGTCTCGTAGTAGTCGTAGAGGTCGGCATCGGGTGCATAGTTCCAATAGGTGCTCGATCCTTTCTCGAAGACCAGCTGGTTGATGGACATCGAAGCATTCAGCAGGTGATAGGCAACGAACATGTTGAGCGCATTGAAGCGGTTGGTATAGTCATCGCCCGTACTCACGGTGATGTGATGCTCGTTCATATAGTCATACCATTCGGGGGCATTGCCATAGACCTTGTTGGCATAGGCAATGAGGTCGCTCAGGTTGTTGATGCCGTTCTTCCTCATCACCTCATCATTCTCGGCAAACAGCGTGAAGCCCACCTTGCATTCGTCGGTAGCCGTCGAGCCGACACCTAATGCCGGGTAGAGGTTGTTGGAGAAGCTCTCACGAGCCAACTGCTTGAACTCGAACTCACCCTTGGTGAACTTGGTCAGCGAGTCGGCCAGACCCGTCAGCTTCAGGGCCTCACCAAAGATGGAATAGATCTCCTTGTTCTGGTCGAGGATGTCGCCAATAGGCTTGTCGGTACGTGGAATGACGTGGTCCACGATGTGGACGATACCATTCACCGTCTGGTTGTCAGAGCTCAGGATGGTGGACCTGCCAGCCAAGACGGTCTTTCCCGTCTCCGAGGAGAACGAGAACTCATAGCCTAACAGGGTGAGTATCTCATTGTCGTCGGTCATCGAGACGATGTCACGATACTGGTTGGTGATGTGGAAACGTGAGATGTTACGGCAGAGGCTGTCGGTGAGACCTTCCAGCGACTTCATGGTCATGCCGTTGTGCGGAATCACGGCCCTGTCATCATCATACAGGCTATCAATATAGGCGGCCACGCCTTCGTTCGTAGGAGCAAAGCATGTGTAGCTACCATAGGCAGCCAACATCTTGTCATAGCCCACACGAGAGAGGATGTAGTTGAACGATGTCAGCGTGCTGTCCTTGGCAATAAACGACTCGATGGTCTCGCCAGTGAACGTATAGAGGTCGGACTCATCCGGCTCGGGATTGCATGCCGTCAGCATCGCAATGGCTCCGACCCCCAGCAGGATATTCCTCCTTGCCTGCTTCATGAAACTTATCTTCATATCTTTATTCCTCCTTTTGTATTAATAATTCTTTGAGTAATTGTCATTGGAACTGTAGCCAGGATTCTGCTTCAGCACAGGACAGATCTTCAGGTCGGCCAGGGGCACAGGCATATAGAGACGAGGCTCAGTACCTAACTTGGCTGCCACGGCACCACCATTGCTGAACTTGCGCTTCATCAGGTCGAGCATGTGGGTGTTGGTGGCCACGTAACTGGTCTGGTCAGCCAGCAGCGTGTTGTAGTCAACGCCTTCCACATGACGGTAGTTGTAGCGCAACAGGTCGTACCAGCGCTTGCCCTCGAAGGCCAGCTCACGCAGGCGCTCTGCCAGCACCAGGTCTTCCACGGCAGCCACGCCGCCCGAACCGTACTTATCCCACGTCAGGCTATCGCTCTCGTTCACCTTGGCACGAGTATTCACTGCCTGAGCGATGGTGAAGGCCTCACGCAGCCGCACGGCATCGCTGTCGTTGGCTAATGCCGTCAGCGCCTCGGCCTTCATCAGCATGACATCCGTCAAGCGATAGACGATGTAGTTCTGTGCATATTCGATAAAGGCTCGTGATGCTTCCGTACCGCTACTGGGCGACAAGCTCGTATTGGCGGTCACGTACTTACGGACGAGGGCACCCGTGGACTCACCCACCGTCACCTCGTTAGTATAGGTATTGTTCATGCGACGATAGTCGTCGGTCACTGCTCCACTCTCCGTCCAGATGTCGTTGACCGACTTGGTGAAGAGGCTGGAAGCATAGAAGTAAGGAATACCCGTATTGCTGCGGTTATAGTGGCAATAGCCCTCACACACACCACGGTTGCCACGATACTCCTTGTTGCCGCTATCGTAGTTCTCCTGCCCGTTGAACTGTAGCTCGAAGATGCTCTCCTCGGCATTCTGCTGAACGAACAGGCTCACGAACATGCTGTTGCCGTTCTCGATGGGATATTCCTTCTCCTCCACCTCGAAGCGACCCCTGACATGCTGGCGCTTCTTCGAGTCGATGACCTTGTTGCAGTAGGCAATGGCCTGGTCATAGTCGGAAGAGTTGTGCATGACACTACCACGCCAGAGATAAATATCGGCCAAGAGGGCATCGATGCCGTCGCGAGTGAAGAAACCTACGCGACGCCAGTCAGGATAGGCATCGCCGGCAATGGCATTTGCCTCGGCCTCCAGCAGGTCCTTGATACAGCCATCCAGCACCACGCTCGGAGCCGACTGCGGCACGTTGCGCTCCTGGTCGCTGCTCATGTAGGCCTCGGTGATATAAGGCACGTCGCGGAAGTTGCGCACCAGATAGAAGTAGCACAAAGAGCGCAAGGCCAACATCTGAGAGCAGTCAGCCAGATAGTCACCCCGGGTGTAGGAGGGATCCTCATCCATCACCTTCTCTGCCTTAGCCAAAACGATATTACAGTTGTTGATCACGCTATAGAAAGCCCCCCAGGTAGCAAACTGGTTGTCGGGCTGCGTGTTTGCCAGGTTGATCTCAATCATATCCTCCATCGTCGTACCGGTAATCGACGAGGCAGGCAGCAGTTCGTCGGAGCGAAGGTCACCCCACACAATGAGTCGCATGATGACCGCATTGTTGAGCATCGACTGATAGGCCCCGTTCACCATAAGCTGCACATCCGACTTGGATTTCCAGAAATCCTCGTCCACGGTTTTGTCTTCAGGCAAGATGATGGTATCCACACAGGAAACGAAGAACGAAGACTGAAGGATGAAGAATGCTGCACAGAGCAAGCCCTTCATCATTTTCATGCTTCTTTTCCCTATATTTAATTGTTGAGTGTTCATGTCTGAAATATTATTTAGTACGTTAATTGTGATAGCAAATTCTTCACTCTTCATATATTAGAATCCAATATTGAGCGTTACCGTGAACTGCTTTGAACGTGGGGTCTGCGACACGTCGGCAGCCACACCATAGCCAGAAGGCGAGACCTCAGGATCGACACCACTATACTTGGTCCATACATACAGGTTGTTCATGGAGCCGTAGAGCTGCAACTGATTCAGGCCCAACGACTTGATGAGCTTCTTGTCGAAGTTGTAAGCAATCTGCAAGTTCTGGAAGCGAACGAAGCCGCCGTCCTCAACATAGCGGTCAGAGGGCTGGAAGTTGTAGCCCGTATTATACATGGCACGAGGGATAGGCGTCACGTCGCCATCCTTGCGCCAGCGATAGTTCACCGTGGCACACTGGTTATAGGTGGTGAACATGTTCTCCAGGTTCTGTCGGGCCACGTTCACAATCTTGTTGCCAAAGCGGTACATGAAACGAGTCTTGATGCTCCAAGGTCCATAGCGGAACGTGAAGTTGAAACCACCATTCACCTTAGGCAGCGAGTTGCCCAAATAGACGATATCCAACTCGTTCACCTGACCATCGTTGTTGACGTCCTGATAGATGGCGTCACCACCCTGGAACGTATAGGTAGAGCTACCCTGTCCATTGTTGTTCACATAGTTGAACACCAGCGGAGTGGGCTGCTCCTGGGCGTTCATCAGCACCTTGCCTTCGGAAGTCAAGGCGATGGGGAACGTCTTACCCTCGGCCAGCATCCTGTTGATCTCAGCCTCATAGGTGGCTGCATCCCAGTTGTTCTCCTTCTGCAGGTTCTGCAGATAGTCGTAGGTGTACTGGTAAACTCCCTGATAGCGGAAGCCATAGATGGAGCCGAGTGAGTTGTTGAGTTGTACTCGCAATGGCCAGTTGCCTCGCTGGGTGATGGCCCAGGGGCTACCCGTCTTGCCCGAACTGTAGTTGGTGTAATAGGTATTCAAGGCATCGAGCACACTCTCGTCCATCTCCTTCAGGAGGTTGGAGTTCTGTGCCACGTTGAAGCCAAAGTCCATCGAGAACTTACCCACCTTGACAATCTTCTTGGCGTTGAAATTCACTTCCCAACCGTCATTATCCATTCGGCCGACGTTCATGTAGGACAGTGTACCATAGCCCACCATAGAGGGGATGGCCACGCCTGACATGAGCAGGTCCTTGGTCTCCTTATGATAATAGTCAAAGTCGATTTCAATCTTATCGTTGAAGAGACCCAAGTTGAAGCCTAAGTTGTAGGAAGAGGTTTTCTCCCAACGCAGGTCGTCAAGCTTCAGGCCACTGAGAGAGCCTGTAGGCATGGTGCTTCCCGTACCATTGAGGCCGCCGTTGCCATAGTAGCCAGCCGACGTATTATATGTATTATAAAAGAGGTAGTTGGAGTTAGGAGCCTTACCATTGACACCCCATGAAGCACGCAGGCCAAACATGGAGAGCCAGTTGCCCTTAATGCCCTTGAAGAAAGGCTCGTCGCTGATGTTGTATCGAGCAGAAACACCGGGGAAGAAAGCCCACTTGTTTTCTGGACCGAACTTCGAGTCACCATCGGCACGGAGAGAGAAGCCCAAGCTATAGCGACCGTCCTTATAGCTGACGTGTCCGTTATACAAGAGGTTCTGCGAAGCCGAACGTGAATTGCTGCTCGACATGTCGGTAAGCCAGCTATAGACCGTAGGCGAAGTAATGCCTGTAGGCACTTCGCTCATGGCTACATACTGCTGGTTGTATTTCGAGGTGCTCATCTCGTAGCGGGCCAGCATCGTGGCGTTCCAGTCCTGATTCTTGAAATAAGGTGTGAACACCAACTCTACTCGGCCACCCACCTTGAAGTTGTTGGTCTCCTTATTGGTGCTCTGGTTGTAGGAAGAGCTGTTCCACTGTGCACTGGACAATGCTGCAGGATAGTAAGTGGGACTACTGCTGGCGTAGATATCAAAGTCAACACGGCCATTGAAGGTCAGTCGGCTCTTCTCCGGTTCGGTGCCCAACAACTCATATTTAATCGTGAAGTCAGGTGTCAGACGATAGGTGTTCTCCTTTGACCAAGCCATATTGGCAATGGCAATGGGGTTACCCAAGTTCTTGATGTCACGCAGCTCATAGGATGAATAGTTGCCATCGCTGGGATAGACACCACTTCTATTCTCGTTCATGATATAGTAGTCACCCGTATTATTGCCGTCGGCATCCTGACGATAGATGCTCATGTTGGGCGCCGTCTTCTGGGCAATACCCAACAGACCTGAGTAGTTCTTGTCGTTGCCGGTATAGGTCAGGGCGAAGTTGGTCGAGAAGCGGATACGATCAGACACGTTGTAGTCGAGGACGAGACGTGTGGTGAACTGCTGGAACTTCTGCTTGATGATAGAACCCGTCTGGTTCTTATAACCTGCTGAGATACGGAAGGTTGCCTTCTGGCCACCACCAGTCAGGTTGACATTCCAGTCGTGCATGGCACCAAACTGCTTCACTTCCTTCACCCAGTCGGTATTGTTGTCCCAGTTCTGTGCCTCGGCCCAACGGTCCGAACCCAGGTAGTTGAGCTCGCTGATCTTCGTCGTTGCATCAGGCTCCTGCTTTGGATTATAGAACTCCTCCTTCATCAGCATGGAGTAGCCATCACCATCAAGCAGGGTATAGCCATCGGGCTGCCAGGTGCCAGTAAACTTATAGGAGAAGTTCACACGTGGTTTTCCACGAACACCATGCTTGGTGGTAATCATCAGCACACCATTGGAACCACGGGAACCCCAGACGGCCGTAGCAGCGGCGTCCTTCAGGACGGTGATGCTGGCGATATCATCGACATTGACCGAAAGGAGTGAGGCATACTGTTCCTCAGTAGCATTCTGGAAATCAAAGTTCTCGTCGGGGTTATCGAAGATTTTGTCATCGACCACGATCAGCGGGTTGGCATCACCCGTAATGGTCGTCACACCACGAAGACGCATCTGCGTACCGGAACCGAGGTTACCAGAGTTAGACACGATGTCGAGACCAGCAATCTCACCTTGCAGTGCCTCGTCGGCCGACGTAAAGGCCAGACCTTCCACTGACTCCATGTTCATGGTTTGCTGTGAGACCGAGATTTCCTTCTTTTGAATCATCAGGCCACCCGATGAGCCACGGCGACCTTTCACGGTCACTTCCTTCAGTACGGTGTTGGCCGGATCAAGCTTGATTTTAAAAGTAGTCTGACTGCCAATGGTCATCACCTTGTCCTTGTCACCCACATAGGAGAACTTTACCTTGTTCTTCGTGCTCTTGATTTGCAGGGTGAAGTTACCATTGAAGTCTGTCTGGGTAGCCGACACGATACGATTGTTGGCATCAATTTCCACAACGTTACCCATCATGATGGGGCCTTCGCTGTCGGAAAGTGTTCCCGATATACGCACCCCCTGGGCCATCATCACCTGACAGGCGATGCCCATCAGGGCCGTAAGTAATATTTTCTTGATAGTCATATTATTTTGCCTTTAGAGTGATTAGTTAGTTCTTTGATTGACGCGAAGCCCACTTCAACCCCAGGTTGCCCGAGTTGAGAGGTTCTGTAATCTCATGCACCACGCAGAACGATGAGGTATAGATAGACGATGCACTCGAACGCTCAGCATCAAACCAATAGTCACGTGCCATCATGTTTGAAAGGGTCGAAGCGTTGTTGGCATCAATCGTGTGGGTCACACCAGAAGCATCTGTCACATTGAGCTTACCATCCTTACCGCTTACACGCAGTTCAATAGCCAGGCCCAGTGCGTCTGTGCTCAAGCTGTTGTAGTTGCGGCTCTCCACGATATTGTCGGCATAGACCGAAGTGCTTTGGAAATGATAGCGGGCAAAGTCCCTCAGCTTCATAATCATCTCCTTGGCCTGCTGTTTGGCATTCTCTTCCTTCTCGCCACCGACTTCGAGGTTTTCCTCATAGAGCTGGCGAATGGACGACCAACTGGGCAGACCTGCAGCGTAGGCCTTCTTCATGGCCTCATTGTTAGGAGCATAGAGCGTATAGTTATAGGTATTGAACATCTTCACATTCTCATCGAGGCAGCACTGGTTGATGGTCTCTGTCTTAGAAACTCGTCTGTCGCTGGTGAAGATTACATAGGAATCCTGTTCAGAGATATTGAATTCGTTTGGTTCGCCACTGATACCGGCCCAAGTGAGCAACTCGGGATCAGAGAATCCACCGCATACCTCCAGGAACTCGGAGAAGCGGTCGTACTTTCTAAGCGTAGCATTCACGCTGTTGCGTGGAGCTTCAATCACATGGTCAATACGGAAGGCGGTACCGTTCTTCTCATTATATACCTTGGTGATGGTGGCAGGATCAATGCCATTATCAATCTGCTGACCGCTCATCACCTTTGAGCCTTCTGAGTTACCAGTAATACGCAACTCGCCACCATGCTTGGTCTTGTAGTAGTTGTTATTGCCAAACACCTCGGTGGAGTCGAGCACCACGGTGTGGTAGTTGAGGATGTCGACCATCAGCGACTTCCACTGTGCCACAGGCACCGAAGCACCACTGTTCTGTACTTCACCCACAGTGTTAGTAACGGGATCGTAATCGTAGGCCACGCAATTCACCGTAGTGGCAGTACCCTGACGATAGAAAGCGAACTTCAATGCCCTTGGCTTGGCATGACCCAAATAGATGGGGTCGATATAATAGCGCTCAAAAGCAGCATCATCTGGAATAAAGAAGGCGAACTTTGACTTCATGGCCATCAGATAATAGTGGTGCGACACACCTAACGTATTATCATCGTTCACGGCCCAGTTCATGGTCAGCATGTCGGGATAGACCGTGGCAGGAGCCATGACGCTCTGATACTTGTCAGGACCGATAAGCTCGGTCATCTTGTAGATGACGCCATTGTTGGCAAACTTGATGTCATACTGACCGTCACTCTTCTTGTTCAGTTTTTCGAGGGTGATACCCATATACTCACTGGCATCCGAAAGAATATCACGGAACTTGCTGGGCACCGTGCCTGCAAAGGATGCACGCATCAGGTTGCGCAGGAAATCGGTCAGGATGTCAGGTCTCTTCGACTGCAGTGAATCCAAATTCTCATTCAGGTTCTCGGCTGTGTTGGGCTTGTCACCATAAAGGTCAATCAGGTAAGCACCGTCACCACCCTGCAGGAAGAATTTCTCAACGGCCTCATCGGTAGGAACAAACATGGTGGCCACGTCACCGATAGTGTAGTCCACACCATTCGACTTGGCACGAGGGCTATATTCATTCCAACCCGGGTCGAAGTTCAGCAGTCCCTGGTCCACGATGTTACCATCGGGGTCAGTAGTCTGCTTGTGCTCGGTCTGTGTGTTCAGGTAGCGTACCTCATAAATCATGTCGATGGGTTCACGGCCCATGTCCAGAGCCATCGCATTATAGGAATTGGTCACCGTCTGATTTTCGAACGGAGCCGAATAGTAATCAAGAATACGGCTGAAATAAGAGGTCTGTGCATCATCGTGCAGCACCTGTGCCATGTTGCCCGGAGGAACGATGACATTCTTCACCTGATGGATATAACCATTCTGGCAAGTGATGTCGCTTTTTACAATCTGGTCATCAAAGATGTAAGCCATACCCTCTTCATAAGGCGTGCCAGTGAGGATAGCGAAGTCGCTCTGCTCGCCCAGCGTAGTAATGTCGTTGGCCAGCATGTGTTCACGAGTAAAATGAACGAGCATCTGATTCGTAGCATCGCTCACCACATAGGCCTGTCCTGCCTCACGCAGCTTGTCCCAATAGTGATTGTTCTTGGGCATTTGGTCAGCACTCAGAATATGCTGAATGGTGTCAGTGACACTCAAGCTGGTCTGATGCTTCATGGCAATACCTTTCATCACGTTTTCAGGGCCACTCGTGTTGCTAAGCATACCCACCAACAAGGCATTGTCAAGCATTGAGTTATAAAGCAACATCTTCTTTTGGGCTGTCGACAGCTGTTCATAGCTCGTCACGCCCCACTTGTTTGTCTGGAAGAACCGCTGGAACGCCTCATCATTGGCAGGGAACACCGTCTTCGAACCAGTACGGTTGAGCGTCTCGGCATAACCGAGGTCGTCTATCAGCCGCAAATAGTTGGAGAAAGTGCCCTCCAGATACTGGGGGTTCTTCAGTTCCTGATAGATGCTTCCTCCCAGCCACGAAGGCTTTTCGTCAGCATCCACTAGCTCATTTTTGTCAATGCAGCCAGTCATCAATCCCGTCAGTGCGAGAGAGATACAGAAAAAGATTTTCTTCATAAATTGTTATTAGCTAATATTTGATTTTGATTTGTTTTTGGCCAAAAACCGTTCGCAAACGATTTCAAGTTGCAAAAATAACACAAATTTGTGAAACAAGCAAAAAAAACAGCCGCAATTATTGACAACCTACATAGTTTTTTGAACAAGCAAACAAAGCGGGCAGCCCGACTATTGGGCTGCCCGCTTTGCAATAATATTATTCAAGAATTTCTTTTACTTCACCATGAATTTCTTACCATTCTGGATATAGAGACCAGGCTTCTGGGCATTGGTTACCTGCACACCCATCAAGTTGTAGATGGCACCTTTGGCAACCGTATTCTCAGAAATTGACTCAATGCCATCGGGCTGAGCTGAAGAATTATACTTGTAAACCTTCAGGTTATCGAACCAGCAGCGACGATCAGAGTTGTTATAGTTAGAAGACAGGGCAAACTTCACCACCTTACTGTCGCTCACTTCGGGAATGGGCAGTGCAGCACCAGTGCAAGTTCCCTTCTGTGGATTGCTAACAATACCCTTGACAGCCTGTGCCTTGTAGTCGATGATTAGCTGGAACGACGACTTGTTTTCGTCGACACAGATAGCTGCATTCGAGGCAGAGCTGCTACCAATACCGGAGGTGTAGGCCACGATGTCCATACCCTCGTTATCCTCGTTGTTGAAATGATTGTACTCAGCCTTAGCATCATATCTGTTGAGACCGAAGCCAGCCACCTCCTCGTCAGCAGCATTGAGCAGCTTGACATAGAGATACTTACCAATGAGATTGCCAAACCAAATGTCGAAGCAGACACGGACAGCCTCGCCATCGCCAATAGCGGGCAGAGCTACCGTGGCGATGCTGTTGCCAACACGGAGCACATCCTCCAACTCGCCATTGACACCCATCGAGTAGTGAGTGCCGCCTGCGGTGTTGTCGGTAATGACATTGCCTGCACCAAACTCCATTACACCAGCAGCACCATTGACTACGTAGGTGTCTTCCTCGCCTTCCACAGCGGTGAAGCCGTTGGCAAAGTCAATGTCGACGACAGGAGTCAAATGAGCACTTACCTTGAAGGCGTCGACAGCAGCAGCCAGCTCGTCGATGGCAGCCTGGAGTTCAGGCTCATCGGTCTCACGGGTAGCGTCGGTGGTCGATGCATAAATAATATCGAGTGTGGTCTGAGCGTAATTGATAGCTGCCTGGAAAGCTGCCTTGTCGCCGTCCTGATAGAGATCGTCGGCCAGTACATCCTTAGCACCGTCAATAGCATTCTGCAAGCTGCCGAAGATGGCATTCTGGTTGATGACATAGTCCTTGGCACGGTTCAGACGACGCACACCATTCTCAAGCAGGTCGTTGGCCAGGGTCTTGAGGGCTTCAACACTCTCCTCTGTGACGGGCAGCGGGCTGGTGCCGTCGGCAGCCACAAACTCAAAGGAAGCTTCATACACAGCCTGAGCCAGAGGAATGGCGATCTCAATGAGAGAGTCCTTGGCCCACTTGTAGTCGGCCACGTCGGCAGCATAAGTGTCAAGACGCTTCTTGGTCTCGGTCTGCTGCAGATAAGCATTGGCCAGAGCTGCCTCATAGTTGATCTGCACCTCAGTCTTACCAATGAGACGGAACTCAGGGTTACGCAAGCTGAAACGTCCACCAATGGTAGAAGGCATGTGATAGGTTACACCAGCCTTCACAGTCTCGGCATCTTCAGGAATCTCGGCAATGAGGTAGTAACGCTTCCAGTAGTAGCCGCTCAGGGTATCACCTGTCAAGTCAAGATAGGTGTCGCCCACAAAGAGCTTGAAGTTCTCCTCGCCCAGCAGCGGAGTGTTGTAGTCGGCTCCATAAGGAGGATTATCGCGAATCTGTGTGGTGGATGCAACAATACCTTGCACCTCGATGGAGAAGAAATACTTGGTACCCTTCTTCAGGTCGGCAGTCTCGATGCGGGCACCCCAGTTCTGCTCCCAACCTTTCTGAACGCCAGCAGAGGCAACATAGCCGTCGTTCTCAGGACGACCCAGTGTAGCGTCGTTGGCAGAGAAGCCCCAACGACCACCATCGAAGACCCAAGCGTTACGACTGGTCAGGCCCTTGAAACCAGTAGAGGTCCAAGTGGTCCAGTCACCCGTAGTGCCCTTGGTGTTACCACCGTTCTGGTTGAGGTACTCGTCGAAGGCGTTGTTGAACTCGCCTACCAGTGCCTCAGCAGCCTCCTTGTCCTCGATGCTCTCGGGGTTGGCCAGTGCGTCCTTCAGGATACCGATGATGCCTTCGAATTCATCCTTACCCACAGCAAGGTCGGGCTCCTGCACCAGTTTCTCAGCATAGCTCACCAGACGGTCGAGGTTGCGGGTGTCGTAGACCTCGGAGACGGGGAACAACTCAAAGCCAGTGAAACGCACACCTTCAGTCACGTTGTTGGCATTGAACACGAGGTACTCCTGATCGGCATTGACAAAGATGGTGTCGACAATCTGAGTCCACTGCTCGCCCTTCCAGCTCTCGGCGCCGGCGATGCCACGGGTAATGGTATTGTCACCCGTCTCGTTGGCAAACAGATTGACGTAGTTGGTGTTACCAGCTGCCACGCTGCAGGTGGTGTTCTCGGCTGCATAGACATAGTAGGAGATGACATAGAGGCCACCGGCCAGCTGCCATTTGTTCACGAGCATATCGCCCTCGGCGGTCGATGCGCCCTGGCTCTCAATAGCGTTCTCGCCGTTGGGGCCACAGTTGGTCACTACTTTCCAAGAGGCTGAGATGGCTTCGCCAAGGTCGTTCTTCCAACCCTCGGAGCCGTCACCTACGTTGAAGTTACCATTGGCGACGATGTTCTCGCCTACCACCTTGAACTTGGCGGTGTGGGTGTAGATGTAGCTGCCCACCTCAGTGGCGTAGGCACCCATCGTAAAGCACACGGCCATCAATGCAAAAAGTAATTTTTTCTTCATAAGTTTGTAATTAGTTAAAAGTTATTTGATGTCTCTTTCGGTCTCATTGGAAAAACCGGGTGCAAAGGTACGCATTTTTCTTGATTTATAACAAGAAATGTCGGGAAGATAATTGACAAATCGACTATGATTTTTGGCATTTACTTCACAACGACCTTGCGTCCACCACGGATATAGATGCCTGCAGGAAGCTGCTCGGTGCTGGTGGCTGTGGCCTGACGGCGCACCAGACGACCAGTGAGATCATAGACGTTTCGGGGGTCTTGGTCAGCCATCACTGGGGCGATGCCCATTTCAATATCCTTCACGACGAGCACACCTTCGGAGATGCGCGTAGTGTCCCAAATAATGCCTCCCTGCATGTCGAACTGGGGATTACCGGCCAGCTGAGTGGTGGCTGGCCAAAGACGTATCTCATCGCCCACCTGCAGGTTGTTGGATTCCGACACCTCAATCCGGATGGTGCCATTGATGGTCAGCGTAGCAATGTCGCCCAAATTGGTAGAGACATTATTGCGGGAAGCGCGGATAAGCAGGACGCCTGTGGCGCCAATCGTCACATTCTTATTATTGAAATAAATCGTGCCCAATGAAGCAGTAGGAATGACACCAGGACGGAGCGTACCGTTGATAGCGAAGGAGCTGTTGATCAAGGGCACTGACGCTGTGGTGACGCCCGAAAGGACGGCGCCGGCATTGACAGTCAGGGCACCCTTGCCAAGCTGTGCGCCCGACTTGATGCAGAGTTCACCCTCCTTGATGGTGGTGGATCCGGTGTGATCGCTCTTGCCACCCACGGTCATCTTGCAGGTACCCACCTTGTTGAAGATGGCCTTGTTGGAGCCTCCGGCATCGGTAAAGGTGCCGTCGAAGGTGAAGTCGCCTAAGTCGCTATTGCCTACATTCCAAGTATTGTTGCCAGAGGGAGTGCCCTGACTCTGGAAATTGGAGATGGCATGTGCCAACGAACCCTTGCCTGTGAGCTTGCCGATGGTCATTGTCTTGCAAACGTTGGTGACGGTGCAGCCTTCGGCAATGTCGAGCGTTGCCTTGGGCATGCCCTTTGTCATGTCGAGGGGTAGCCAGATGTTTTTGGTGGTGTGCTTGATGGTGCCTTCGAACTCAGACCAGTCACCGACGATGCGTACGCGACTCACCGTGTTGCGAGGAACGATGGTCAGCGTGCCCTCGCCCGTCAACTTATTATTATAAGCAGTATAATAGGTACCCGTGAGCTGCCACGTAGCCGACTTCCCCTTGGGAACGACAATGGCGTGGCTGGTGGCCTGCACATCATCCCATAGCGTGCCCCCCTGCAACTCGACACTTTTGAGGGCCGAGTTATTCTGCAGGGCAATGGAGCCACCCGAAAGCACGGCCGTCTGCAACGAGCCCGACTTCATCAGGAGCAGGCTGCCATTACCTTTCTTCGTCAACTTAGTGCCCGAAATGGATGCGTTCATGCGGAAATCGGAAGAGGCGTTGATGACGCCACCCTCATCGCCCACCATCTGCATGGGCGATCCCATCTCGACGGCAGCCGTGGTCTGCAGGACAGCACCATTCTCCATCGTGAAGAGGTTAGCCTTGGTGGTCATTCCACCCAGATTGCCGACGGCAGAGTATTGGTTGGCCAAAAGACTGACCCGAGTGGTGCCGCCTTTCAAGTGGTTGCCGCCAGTATATGTGTTCTTGTTGTTGATGGTCACCATGCCTGTACCCTGATGCACAAACGAAGCGTCGCCACACCAGCTACCCGTACCTCCGAAGGTGAAGGAGTTACCGCCTTCGATGGTGATAACACCGGGATAGAGGTCGCCATTCAGGGTGATATTCTGCAACTTAGCATCGTCGTTGAACGTCACATTGTCGCCCGATACGAAAACGGTCTGTTCGTCGCCAATCATGAAGTTCTTTGTGTCGGCATAGTCCCAGCTGTTGCCATTGGCACCACTCCACGTCACGGTGTCGGCATCACGCAGACCGACAACCTCGATGATGAGCTTTCCATCTTCGTAGGTGAGTATCTTCTTGGTGGTAGCCATGCCCTCAAGGAGAAGATCGTTAATATCGCCTTCCAACTGCTCCACCTCGGCAATCACATACTTGCCGGGAGGCATGTCAGCAACGCCATCAGCCAAATGACCCACAATTTCAATGACGGGCATCAGGTACTCGGGACCGGCATTGATCCAAGCATTACTCTTCTTGCGCTCTATTTTCAGGGTCTTGACCTTCAGACAATCGGAAGAGAGGTCTGCACCAAAGAGATCGACCACCAAACGTGAACCAAAGCCCAAGCTCAGCTCACCCACGGTCATCGTGGCCTTCACATCATCGGCACCGGGACGGATGATGGCGCCGTAGTCGGCCTTGATGCTCAGGAACTCGCCTCCAGTGGAGTTCAACTGCGCAAAGCGGTTGAGCCACAGGGGCGACTGCTTCATGGTGCCGTCGAAATTAAGTACGCCGCCCCATACATCGGTTGCTCCCGTATGGGTGAAATCGGCCTTGGGCAGGGTCAGCGTGCCGTCGCCTTGCTTCACCAGACGGGCTGCGCCACTGAGTCCGCCGCCACTCACCGTACATGCATAGGTAAGGTAATTGATTTTGGTGTTCTGTGTGGTACACTCACTGGGGGCGGAGCCTTGTACCCATGTAGGCACGTTGAAGGTGAGCACACTTGGCTGGGCACCCGCCTCGATGCTGACACTGCTGTTGGCCGTCTCGCACACGATGACGTGCTGCCCATTCAGGCTGCTACTTATCTGTCCGCCATCCTTCACCTCGGTACGCCCAGTCATCGTGAGGGGAGGAGGAGCAATGGTGATATCCTCCAGTTGGCCGAGGAAGTAGCTGGTGTGAGGGGGTTGGTTATATCCACACATCTGCCACACCATGGCATTACGATACTGATGGTCGTGCCATAGCGTGTAGTTGCGCCATTTCGTCTCGGTAGGCGTGGAATAGATGCGGATGTTGTTGCTGGCTGTGCGCATGATAATCTCCTCACGCCAGTCACCCAGGATGTCACCCTGATAGCAGGGGGTACCCTTGGTGTCGTTGTTGGTCAACGACCCTTCACAGGTGTAGATAGCCGTCCACGAGCCATACTTTGCTATGCAACCTGGCGTATTCTTGCCGCCAGAATAGTTGAAGGTCTCCTCGCAGAGATCGCCGTCCCAATAGATGCGGAAGTTGGTATTGACACCCGTAGCGCCGAGTCCACTGACGGCCGCTCCAGTCACCGTACTGATGGCTCCCTCACGTGCCGAGCATCCCAGACCGCCGGGGAAGTTGTTGGTGAAATTGCCAGCCATAGCACGTCCGTCGTCGCTACCAGCCATGTAGCGGTGGTAGATCTTGGAGGTGGTAGCATCTCGGTAGTTATTGCCAGGATTATCTTCCAGACAAGCATATATTTCCAAGCCGTGAATATAAGGATTCAGGTCGCCGACGTGCTCGGCATCGCCATGTCCCAAGCCTGTAGTGGAAAGTCCTTTGCCGTTATCATCGATGACCATCGAGCCAAAGACAATCTCATCGCGGCCGTCCATGTCCACATCAGCTATGGCATAATTATGATAGCCCTGTCCCTTCCAAGGACCATTGCTATTGTTGTACCAGCGCCAACGCTCCTTCAGTTGATGGGTGTCAGGGTCTACGTCGTAGGCAATCATCTTGTGGCGAGTGTATATGCCACGAGCCAGGAAGATGCTCGGCTTGCGACCATCCAGATAGGGGGCTCCGAAGAAATGCTTGGAACAGCGGTGACCATAGCCATCGCCCCAGGCTTTGCTCAAGTCGGTCTCACCACTCTCCAATCGCTTCAGGGGATAGGGGATGCACTGGTAGGGTTTGCCAGTCTTGCCATCCAAATAGAGAAGGTACTCGCCGTCGGTGGTCACAAACCAGTTGACGCCACCACCCGTGGCACCACGTACATTGACGTTGGCATTGCCCACGGTGTAGGTCGTGCCATCGGACATGTGGACCACCGTACCATCGGCAGCACGCATCACCACCTCGGCACAGCCGTCACCATCCCAGTCATAGCCCACAATATTCTGCTCGTTGTTTTGGAAGTCGCCCATATTCGGACCACAGTTCACCCACCAAAGGCGAGTACCGTCCTGTTTGAGACACTCAAAAATACTATACTCCTTGGTGACCACGCCACCGATGGTGGGCCCGTCCTTGGGGTATGACTGCTCCATCTCGCTCTGGTTGTCGAATTTCATCAGGATTTCCAGTTCGCCATCACCATCCACGTCGGCACAGCAGGCATCGTTGGGAATCAGCTTACTCTTGATTCCCTCATGCTTCAACTTAATCTCCTTATAACTGGTAGCCCAAGGAGTGACTTGAGGGCACTGCTCCTGTTCCTGGCCATTCACGATGGCAGCTACCGTATAGACGCTGGCGATGGTGCCCGACTTGTCGGTATAGTTAGACACGCTCAAGGGTGCATCGTTCACCTTCACGCCATCACGATAGAGATTATAAGTCACGTCGTAGTACTCCTCGCCTAAGATGCGCCAGCTCAGGTACACCCCGGTTCCGGATTTCATAGCCACGAGTCCGCGATCCAATTTGTCAACCTGCCGCTGAGCCTGAGCAGCACTGACCATCAACCATCCTATTGTCAACAGGAACAGAAATCTAAGTTTCATCTTTGATTCGTATTTAGTTATTAGTTGGATATTTATATTACGGCGGCAAAGTTACTAAAAAAAAGAGAAACAAAAACTGCATTTTTTGACAATTATGCTGTGGTTCAGAAAAAAAAAAGTAATTTTGCAGCACAATTCCAAACTAACAACTACTTAAAAATGACACCAAGATTTTACGCATTTACATGGTGTGCCTTCCTTGCCATTTGCGGATGGGCACAGGTGACGCCGCAGAGTCAGATGGAACTACTCGACCGTGGACTCGTGGCCATACCCACCAGCACGACGGCCAATTTCGTGTCATGGCGTCTGTTGGGTACCGACAACAAGGCTGCTACCACCTTCGACCTGCTCCGCAACGGCGAGGTCATTGCCAGCGACCTCACCAAGACCAACTTTCAGGACACAAAAGGTGGAAGCACTGCACAATACACCGTGGTCACCAAGGTCGACGGACAGGTCAAGGATACTTCGCAACCAATTGGTCCCTGGGCCAAGAAGTTCCTGACGCTGCAACTGCAACGTCCCGCTGGCGGCATACACGCCAAGTGGAAGAGCGACGGCAGCAACTGGAGCAGTAACGTGGCCTACGACTACACGCCCAACGACATGAGCGTGGGTGACGTGGATGGTGACGGACAGTACGAGCTCTTCGTGAAATGGGATCCTTCCCACTCGCAGGACAACTCGCAGAGCTGGGGACCCACAGGCAGCGTCTACATCGACTGCTACAAGCTCGACGGCACCCAGCTCTGGCGCATCGACTTAGGTGACAACATTCGCGCCGGTGCCCACTATACCCAGTTCATGGTCTACGACTTCGACGGTGACGGTCGGGCTGAGGTGATGATGAAGACGGCACCCGGCTCCAAGGACGGATTGGGCAACTACGTGAACCAGGCAGCCACCGATGCCACCATTAAGGGACACGACAACAGCAAAGACTACCGCAACGAGACGGGCCATGTGCTCAGTGGTCCTGAGTACCTGACCGTGTTTGAGGGCCTGACGGGACGGGCACTGCACACTACTTGGTACTTGCCTGGCCGAGCAGGAACCGGCAAGCAATTGCCGTCGGGCCGCGATGCCACCGAAGGCGGCTCTGAGTTAGGCAAGGTGAGCACGTTCCCCAGCGGATTCTGGGGCGACAACTACGGCAACCGCTCTGAGCGCTATCTCGGCGGCGTTGCCTATATCAATGGAGCCGACAAGCCCGCCTGCGGCATCTTCTGCCGAGGCTACTATACCCAAGCCTATGTCTGGGCCGTGAGCTTCGACGGCACCCGCCTGCATACCGAGTGGCTACACGCCTCGCCCAATGCCACCCAATCGCTGGTCTTCAGTCCCAACGGCACCACGACCGTCAAGATCGAGGTGGACGGCGACGTGCTGATACGCGGAGGCATGAAGACGGCCAAGGCCAATACGGGCGGTGTGAAGAACACCGACACGAATGGCGGTCTCGTAGGCAGCAACACCCTCTACAGCAATGGCAACCACAATCTGTCGATTGTCGACGTCGATGGTGACGGCTGCGACGAGATTATCTGGGGGGCAGCAGCACTCGACAACGATGGTTCGCTACTCTACGCCACAGGCTATGGTCACGGTGATGCCATCCACGTGGGAAAGATGATGCCAGACCGCGAAGGCTATCAGGTGTTTGACGTGCATGAAGAGAAGTTGACCGCCGCTCACGGCTCATGGGACCTGCACGATGCTGCGACGGGCGAGATTATCCACCACGGCGGCAGTGCCGATGCGGACAATGGGCGCGGCATGGCAGCTGCCCTTTCTTCCGCGATGCGCGGATACCAGTTCTGGTCGCAGGACAACCGAAACCCTCGCTCTGCCGTGACGGGCGCCGAGGTGATCTCGAAGTCGTGCTCGGTGAACTTCCGCATCTATTGGGACGGTTCCTACACCGACCAACTCTTCGACGGCAGCTACGACAAGAACATACTAAAGGCCTCCCCCTACATCCAGAAATGGAGCGGCTCCAGCTTCTCCAATGTCATCACCTTCGGCAATGCCACCTATGCCAACGCGCAGACCTGCAACACCACCAAGAGTACGCCCTGCCTACAGGCCGACATCCTCGGCGACTGGCGTGAGGAACTGGTCATGTGGAACCATGACGACCCCTCACAGGTGATGATCTTCTCTACCTGGACACCCACCAACCACTCTGTGCCCACACTGATGCACGATCACGTCTATCGCATGGGCATCTGCTGGCAGAACACTGCCTACAACCAGCCTCCCCACTTAGGCTACTACCTCCCCGACTATATCGAGGGCAAACTACCCGATGCCATCCAGAGTACTCGGACTGAATCGCCATACACCCAGCAGTACTACGACTTGCAGGGACGCCGCCTTGCTGCTCCTCGTCATGGACTGAGCATCGTGCGTCAAGGCGGAACTGTCAAGAAAATCTCCCATCAATAATCCGCATGAAACAGAAACTATTCCTTACGCTATCATGGCTCCTTGCCGCATTCTCCCCCACCGTGGCTCAGGAGCATTTGGACCGAGGCGTGATTGCCGTCCGCTCCGGGTCGGGTAACTTCGTCAGCTGGCGCTTCTTTGACACCGATGATGAGGACCATACACGCTTTGACATCATTCGCAATGGCACAACCATTGCCACCAACCAGTATAAGACCAACTACAAGGACGCCACAGGTCCCAAGGGGGCTCGCTACCAGATCGTGACCAAGGTGGACGGCGAAGCCACCGACACTACCGAGGTCATCGAGGCCTGGCCCGAAGCCTACAAGAAGATCGTGCTCGACCGTCCTGCCACTGGCCAGCAGGGAGGTACCTACGCGCCCAACGACTGCTCGGTGGGTGATGTCGATGGTGACGGACAGTACGAACTGTTTGTCAAGTGGGATCCCTCCAATGCGAAGGACAACTCGCAGGACGGCATCACCGACAATGTCTTCATCGATTGCTATCGCCTCGACGGCACCAAGCTTTGGCGCGTTGACCTGGGTCGCAACATCCGCGCCGGTGCCCACTACACACAATTCATGGTCTACGACTTCGACGGTGACGGGCGTGCCGAGATGATGTGCAAAACGGCGCCCGGCTCGAAGGATGGTGCCGGCAACTACGTCAACCAAGCCGCCACACTCGAGTCCATCAAGAAAGCCGACAACAGCAAGGTGTGGCTCTCTTCCAGCGGACGCATGGATGGCGGACATGAGTATCTCACCGTCTTTTCCGGACTGACAGGCGAAGCCGTCCACACCATTGCCTACAACCCCAACCGCAATGCTCAGTCGGCACTTAGCGAGGCGCAAGGCACCTTCAACTGGGCTGTTGGAAAGACTGACAACCATGGCTACAACCGAGGTGACAGGTATCTGGCAGCCGTGGCCTATCTCGACGGATTGGACCAGCATCCCAGTGCCATCTTCTGCCGCGGATACTATAGCTACGCCTTCGCCTGGGCCGTTGACTTCGACGGGCAGCAGCTGCACCCCAAATGGCTTCACGCTTCCAAGGAGACCACCCGCTACAGCGTCACCACCTTTGACGCCGAGGGAAAGGGAAGCGCCAAGAGCTACTCAGCCCCAAAGCCTACAGGCAGGACAACAGGCAGCTCCACCATGTTCAGCAATGGCAACCATAACATGTCGGTGGGCGACGTCGATGGTGACGGTCGCGATGAAATAGTCTGGGGCTCGGCAGCTCTCGACCACGACGGCACACTCCTCTATGCGACGGGCTTCGGTCACGGCGATGCCATCCACCTGGCCGACCACTGCCCCGACCGTCCCGGCCTTGAGGTCTTCCAAATACATGAGGAAAGCCCCTACGGATGGGACTTACACGATGCTGCCACTGGCGAGGTGCTGCATAGCGCCACAGGCAACAGCGACAACGGACGCGGCATAGCGGCTGCCTTCGATGCCAACGTTCGCGGCTCCCTGTTCTGGTCGTCCAACGACGGCAGTCCACGTAGTGCCGTTACAGGCAACACCGTCTATAGCAGTGGAGGCTCACAAAACTTCCGCGTCTACTGGGACGGTGACCTACAGGACGAACTGCTCGACGGCTCCAAGATTGACAAGTTCCAGAACGGCAAGGGGGGCACCTCTCGCCTGGCTACGCTCTACGACATCGGTCCCGGCTCTACCTGCAACGGCACCAAGAACACCCCCAACCTGCAAGCCGACCTCTTCGGCGACTGGCGCGAGGAAGTCATCCTGCACGACGGAGCCAGCACATTGGCCATCTACTCGACGACCATCGAGTCGAAATACCGCATGCCCACACTCATGCAAGACCACGTCTACCGCATGGGTATCTGCTGGCAGAACACGGCTTACAATCAGCCTCCCCACTTGGGCTACTACCTGCCCGACGCCTTTGCGCCACGCATCACCAACGACGTGAAGGAAATTAACGTGTCGGTGAACGAGGAAATCAACTATGAAGTGCGCACCCGTTACACCAACGTACTCAGCCAGACCGCCTACTATACTGCCGACGGAGTCCGACATTCGGGATTGCCCGATGGCCTCACCAAGACAGCCGACTACACCAAGCATACCATCACCCTCACTGGAGCCCCCACCGAGGCTGGTGACTACCGGATTCCCATCGCGCTGACCGGTCTTGGTGGCGAGAAGGCCAACGACACCATCGCCATCCACGTGGCCGCGGATCCTTCTTCCATCATTACGCGTGTTGCGACGCAATCGCGACAAGCACGGCAGTGCTACGACCTGCAGGGCCGTCCACAGCAGTCGCCCTCACACCGAGGTCTCTACTTGATACGCCGTGAGGATAAGATAGTGAAGGTAATGAGGTAGTAATAAAAATCTCTTCCATCCTACAACAACCATTCTCTCCTCCCCAAAAAGGAGGGGATTTTTTTATGAAGCGTCACGCCGTCGTGCAAAACGGCTAAACAACGGAAGATAGCTTCGAAATCGCACTAAAAAGAATCACGCCCTCCACCGGCGCAATGACCAGGGAAGGGTGCGTGAGGCAGAATTGACCCTCCCAGCAGGCTCGCGAAGGGTGCGAGAAGCAGTATTGACCCTCAGTTCTGGTTGATGTGGGTCACGATAAAAAAAGGATATTCACTCTATCCGCAGGAGTTGAGAACCTGCAATGGAGGAATCGCCATCAATCTGGATGGCATAGACACCAGGGGAAAGAACGGGTAACGGGAGCTGATAGCGGGCAGTGCCAACGGGAAGCGACTCGCTATGAAGCAAAATGCCTGACAGGTTGTAGACACGTATGCAAGCTGGACGGACAAGTGCATCCGGAAAAGAGACGACAAGTAGACGGTCGACAACGGAGATGCGAGCAACGGTCTGACGGGTGGCGATAGACTGGACGCTCGTGAGCCCCAAAACATCGAGCAGACCATGGTAGACGTCAATCTCACCATATCCCCACTCATTGTTAGGATAACTGAGCGATGGGTCGTAGTGACTGCTGGTGCGACTGATGACACCGAGCACATCGGCAGGCGTCAGACGAGGATTGGCCTGTAGCCATAGGGCAATGGCTCCACCCACGGCAGGACAGGACATGGACGTACCGCTGTTGCAGTTCCATGCGTAGGTGCGGCCGTTGAACTCGAAGTTCGCCACATTCCAATCGTTGTTGCTCGACGTGGGGTGAGTTTCCAAGAAATAACTGTTATAGGCAGAGATGATGTTGATGCCTGGCGCCATGACGTCGGGCTTGATGCGCCCATCGTAGGTGGGACCGACGGAAGAATAGCGGCTACGCTGTCCACCGGAACCATGCTCCAAGGAGTACCACTTGCCCTGATAGTTGGTGACTCCTGTGCGATGGATGGTGGCACCGACACAGACGATGGAGGGCGAACTGCTGGGCGAATGGATGTTCAAGATGCATTCGCCCGCATCGAGGGCAGGGTTAAGGTCGTTCTTGGTCAAGGAACCGTTGACGCGATAAAACTCCACGTCGGCTTCATCGCCCACGATTTCAAATGAGAGCCGTGGACTGGCACCTACAAACTTGGTAGTGGATACCTGAACGTCATAGCAAGTCTCCTCGGGCACGTAGCAAGAGGGATAGGCCGTGACACGAACCAAGATGAGGCGATCGTCCCTGCGACTGACTGCCGTCAGAACGGAGTCCTCCTGCTGAAGCACCTCACGGGTGGAGAGTAGGAGCGTATCGGGCTGGTCGTAGTAGCTCACGAAGCGGAGGTCGAAGTCTTCGACCGACTTGAGGGTGAACATCATATCAGAGGAGCCTGCAGAAAGGAAAGTGCCCATAGAGGGTGTGCCAACGGGCTTGTGGAAGTAGGTTTTGGTACGTCCCTGATTGCCTGCGGCTGCCACGATGATGTGGCCAGGCCCCATCAGACTGTCGAGCATCTCGTAGTAGAGCTGATCGTAGCCCCAGAAATCCTCACCGCTCCCCTCGCTGAAAGAGATGACGCAGGGCATGCCCAAACTGTCTGCCCTATCGAAGATATACTTGAAGCCTAAGGCATCGGTGGCGAAAGTGTACTTGTAGATGTCGGCAGAGTCAATGTAGATGATGTCATCGCTCACGGCATTGGCCACAAGGACGATGTCGCTCTCGGGAGCAATGCCATGATAGGGTGAGTCGTAGCCGCTGCCTGCTGCAATGCCAAGGGTATGGGTGCCGTGACTTTGGTCGAGACCATCACGGGCATGGCCAACGGCAAGGAGGTCTTCCCTGGTGACATAGTCGCGGCCCACTGGGAAAGGACTGCCGATGGTGTCCTGTGAAAGCTGGTCCCAGAAAGCACGGATGCGGTATTCGGTCGTGTCGCGACTATAGAAGGTGGGATGGGTCAGGTCGAAACCGATATCCATGACGCCCATCACCACGCCCCGCCCGGTGTAGGCCTGTGGCAGAGGGGCGAGTCCTTCGTGGACCGGGGTAGCATTTATATTGTATGACACGGAGTCCATGAGCGCCTTCCCCGAAGGGCGTGCCTCCATGCGGGCCACGGCCTTTTCGAGCGATAAGCCGTGCAGGCTGCTGACAGGTATCATGGCCACATAGAGCGTGCCGTAACGACAAAGCGGTCGTACGTGGTGACGCTCGAAAACCTCATCGGCGTCGGAGGTGACACGTAGGAAGGCGCATACCTCCATGTCTGTGGCGGAGGCTGTGCGGAGCGACTTGCCCTGCGTATGGGGAGTGCTCACCAGTTGCCTGAGCATCGGTGACAGCTTCTCGTAACGGGGACGCTGAGACTTGGCGGGGAGGGTGATAGATAATAAAAGGAGGAGAAGGGGCAGTATTCGTTGGGGCATAGATTCGTAGGGGGTTAATAGGTGATATAAGGTCGCAGTCGGCCTATTGCCTCTGAGGAGAAGTCGGGCAAGAGGCGAAGTTCGTCGAGGTCGGCGATGCGACCATGTTTGCGACGATAGTCCACGATGGCCTTGGCCTGATAGTAATTCATGTAGGGATGCTGTTTCAGTTCGTTGAGCGAGAGCTGGTTGATGTTCAGTCGTTGCGTACTGGTAGTCGAGATGGTGAAATAGGGCAGCGCTTCGGTGGGAAATCCCTCTATCTCCAGCAACTGACCAGTATTCACATAGCCTCCTAACCGCTTGCCATAGTCGGCAATGCGGTGAGCCCAGTAG
>Ga0326512_10000811_pt1 | contig 26330 bp, 46 predicted proteins | sample 1_2617_0518_D_FD_203652 | JGI IMG/M metagenome (GOLD analysis project Ga0326512, IMG submission 203652) | Bovine rumen microbial communities from UC Davis, California, United States - 1_2617_0518 | ecosystem: Host-associated > Mammals > Digestive system > Stomach > Rumen | place: USA...
GTGTTTAGGTGGGTTTATCGTTTTTCAACAAGGGGGGGACTAAATCGGAATGACTTCACCATTTTTTCCAATGACATATCGTTTGTTTTTCTTCCGATGTTCTTCAGCGTGGCACTGGGTGCATAGAAGCTCAAGGTTATCGAAGGATAACGTTATGCTTGGGTCGTTCAGATTGTCTGGTGTGAGTCTGATTTTGTGGTGTACTTCATCACCCGGCACGATCAATCCTTTTCTTCTGCACCGCTCACAAAGTCCAAAGGCTTTCTGCTTGTAGGCTTCTCTGCACTTCCTCCATTGTGGTGAGTTGTAGAAGTCAGCTGCGAATGTACTCATTGTTCTCGACAGCCCCTCCGCTCTGTCAAGTTGTCCCACGTTCTCGGCATCTCTGGTTTCCCAATCCTGCCATGAACGTCACCTTTCATCCATCGCCAAGGAGGCGAAACGATGGCAAAGAAAAAGGAGCAAGGTTTCCCTCACTCCTTTTTGCATTATACACTTTACCACACACGGAATATGAAATTCTATGCTCTCTTTATGTGTGCGTAGGTATCCACTTGCGGCTCCTGCATCATCTCCCGGACACGCTTCTTGCGTTCCTCCTCCACGTCTGGATGCCACCCACAGTGACGGCAGTCATGCATGACAGGACACTCCACAGCCCCGGCAGGACGAAACGGACAGAAGCCAATGGCGATGCCCTTCTGCTCCAAGTGGTAGAACTCCATCTTTTTTCTCTTGTATGCGTCAGCCATTGATTATTTCCTCCATCTTCAGCAAAGCCCGTCCGTGGAGAGTGCAGACGTGTCTCCATGAGTAGTTTGTCTCCACTGCGATCCGTTCAAAGGTCATTCCCATCAGATAACGGAGCCGCAGTATCTCCCTGTACCTTCCGTCCGACAGCTGGGCAATGCCCTTGTTTATCTCCGTCTTGACCGCCACAAGCTCGTCAATGTTTCGGTCTATCTCCATCTCCAGTTCCACAACCCGGTCGAACTTGTGTGGGTCTTTTGTGGACTGTACTGCGTCCCCGGTGTAGGACTGGGTGATTTTCAGAACCCTGTCCCGGACTTCTTCCTTTTCCCGGAGAAGCTCGTTTATCTCCCGGTCAATGTTCCTTGCCCTGTTCAACCATTGCTTTGCGTTCGTTGTCTTCACCTCCGATTACTTCTTGTTTGCACTCCCGGCAGGAGTATCCGTCACCGATGTGTGGGCATTTCCGATGACAGCACCAATGGTCTTCGGCTTTAAGTGGTGGGTTAATCTCGGTCATTCCCGTCCCTCCACTTCTCATACATCACCCTTGCCACCATCGTGACGATAAACACAGCCACAAGAAACGCTATCATATAAGCCCCTCCACCAGTTTCCGAAGTTCTCCTGCCCTGTGCTTATTGATGCCAAGAAGCTCACAGGCAATCTGCCATTCGTTCTTCAGCCCCTTCCGGGCGTACCTTGTGACCTTCAGCCATTCGATGTCCTGTTCCCGGACGTTCAGCGGTCGGAGAGCGATGTCTTTCCCAAAGAGTAGGTCGAAGTCCCGGATGCCGTTTCTGTAGCGTTGCTGTGCCGTACTGTACGGGCATCCAAGCATCTCAGCCCATCCTCTAAGGCTGTGGCACTCTCCATCATGCACGATGCGGAACTGGCTCATTTCTTCCCCTCCGCATAGTCCAGATACGTCAGAGCCGTTTCCTTTTCTCTGGTCAGATACGCCCCGGCGAAGACGCACACAGCCAGAAGGAAGCCAGCTGCGGAGCAGAATAGCACGGGTCGGTGCATATAGTTGTTGTTCGCCACAGTCTGAAGGACGAGCTGGGCGATCTGTCCAGCTACGAACCACGCCAAATACTTGTAAGCTTTTTTCATTGTGAACACTCCCATTCTCTGTAAAGTTTTATCCAGTCTTCCAACGGCTGAACGACCACCCACTCGCAGTCATTCTTCCGATGCACCACGATAGGCATCTTGTCCCCGGCATCGCCCTTTGCTTGGCTCAGAGCGTCCCAGAGCCGAAACGCTTCCGTCCTCTTGACTTCGATGTGGATGCCGGGAAGCCCAACCACGTCCGGGCTGTCCTTGCCCCCGTGGAACTGCTGTCCCCGGTGAGCATCGTAACCATAAGAGCGGAGGAGCGAAGCGACCTCCCGTTCGCCCCTCTTGCCCTTGTCTCTTGAAGGTTTACCCATCAAGCTCCTCCTGTTCGTAATTGGTAAATAGACTTTGCTGTGCGGTGTGGGCGTTGAAGCGTTCTTCCTGCTTGTCAAAGTATTCTTTGCTGATTTCATATCCGATAAAGTTCCTGTTCAAGTCATATGCAGCAATTCTCGTTGTACCACTCCCCAAAAATGGGTCAAGAACGGTATCTCCATCGTTGCTCCATGATTTAATGTGGTCTTGTGCGAGTCTGACAGGGAATTGTGCGGGATGACCTGTCCTCTCTGTATTTGATACAACTGGTGGCATTTCCCAAATGTTATAGCGAATGCCATAATCGCCATATGTTTTTCCGTTGTTGCTCATTGATTTGGTTGTCCCGTCTGCGTTTCGTATCGTCCCGTGCTTTGTTTTCCCTGCAGAAATATTGGGTTTGTCTTTTAGCGGATTGAATGCTTTTGGCTTCCCTTTAGAGAAAACGAACATATACTCAAACACAGGGGCGTATCTCGTTTGGATTGCTCCGACACAAGAAAAACAGCCTTTGTCCCAAATCATTGTGTCGTGCAGATTAAAACCGCACTCCATAGCAAACAGGGCTTGCTTGAACGATGTTCCTGTTTCGCTCCCGTTTATGGTTTGGTCTGACACAATCCACACCACAACACCGCCATCTTTAGTTACACGGTATAACTCTTTGATAACCTCTTTCCAATCGAATTTGAAACCGTTGTATGTTCTGATGTTGTCATACGGCGGTGAAGTTACGGTCAAATCTATGGAGCAATCAGAAAGTGTTTTCATTCCGTCAAGACAATCCATGTTATAGGCTACGTTCATCTTTCCTCCTTTTGATACGTTCCATAGACGCTTCGACCCGTTTCCGCAGCCCTGCCCCCGGATCATCGTCCGAATTTTCCCCAGATAGATAGATAGGATTGTTATTCTCTTTCTCTATCTCTGTATCTGTATCTAACTCTTTCTCTTTCTCTATCTCTACGTTACCGATGCGTTTCATCGGCGTTACATCGGCGTTACATTGTAACGCTTTCTGTCTTGCCCGGAACTCTCGCACCCTTTGCGTGGATGACGTTTCCGACCCGGTGTTGGCAACGGAGAAGGGGAAGAAGAATGTCTTCTGGTCGTTTGTCTCAGCCAGACCGCAGGAGAGCAGATACATGAGCGTGACCCGGACATCGTCTGGCTCTTCGTCTATGTCGATTGCCAGCTCGTCCACGAAGTCCGTCCCAAGTCCCCGGTACTGGAGAACCCCGTCCGTCTTCATGGCTTTCAGCTGCATCTTCAGATAGATGATGACGTATGTGTCACCGCCAGCCATCTTCCGAAGCTTCTTGATGCGAAACGAACCGAAGAAGTCATCATATAGGCGAAGCCAGAAATAACGCTTTTCTTCAGCCATAGTCAGAACGGCAACGGGGTGTCATCGTCCATCTCGGAGAACTGACCACCCGGCTCAAGGTCTCTGGCGTTGGCAACCTTGGTCTTCCCGTCCGTAAACTGCATATTGCGGACAACGATCTGTTTGTCGTAGTGCTTCTTGCCGTCCTTGTCCTCCCAGTTGTTGTCGTGCAGTTCCCCGGCTACCAGAAGCCCACTCCCCTTGATGCAGTACTGGTCGACAAGCTCTGCGGTCTTCTTGAAGGCGATGCACTTGTGGAAGTCGGCGGTCTTCTCCCCGTTCTGAAAGTGGTCAACGGCAAGGGTGAAGGTTGCCACAGCCGTGTTCTCTTTCTTGGTGTAGCGGATTTCCGGGTCTTTCACCAATCTCCCGGACATAACCACGATGTTGATGCTCATTCAAAAGTCCTCCTTGTGATATACCAGCTCGGTTTCTTCCAAGTCTGGGTAATAGTGTTTTAGGTAATCCCAAAATGCGGATTTCATTTTACTTCGCTGTTCCCGTGTCCCGTGGTCATAAAGGTCGTGATGCGGTCTGCACAGGGTCAGCACGTTCTCCGGGATTCCCAAGCCCCCCTTGCTCCGGGGGATGTAGTGCGCTTCCGGGATGCCGGGATAACCAGACCAATGCTGTGTTAGCCGACACCAGACGCAACGCCCAGCGTCACGACACCAGACCTTGTCTTTGACCTCTTCCGGGATCGCAAGGGCTTTCGCCCGTTTACTTGACCGATAGTTGATTATCCTTCACCTCCGAAATCCAGATGCTGTCTAATATCCCAATGTCCAACATGGCTACCAATTCGGTGCCGTTGTACACGAAGATTAGGCTTTCTTCCCGTTCCATGTGGTCAGCCGGGAGATTGATGTAACCGCCCTTGAAGTTTGCTATGCACCGCTTCATGCGTTCCTCCATTCCCGGTCTATTTGCTCACGAAGCACGTCAATCTGCTTCTTATAAGCGTTCACGGCTTCCTTGGCGTTGTCATAGACCACTTGAGCGCAGTCACGTTCAAACTTCAGACGGGCAACGTCCTTGTCACCCCGTGCCACGTCCGGGATGAGGGTGGCAGGAAGACCACCCTCCCGTAGGAGCAGGATTTTTTCGGCAAGTCGGATGCGGTACTCCTGTTCTGCGTCCGCAGCTGCTCTGCCACGGCTCTTGCACTCCTTCAATGCTGTTTCCAGCATCTCTGACCTACGCCAGACTTCGGTAATTGGGTCAGCTACCATTCTGCACCTTCTTCTGACAGGCACGGCACAGCGGTCTTCCGAACCGCTTCACGGAGAAGTCATGCTCTGCGTCCGTGATCTGGGAGCCGCAGTCGGCACAAGTGGGCGTAAAGGAAACCTCTTTCCCCTTGGTCATGAACGACCCCTTGCGTTCAATGGGACTGTCCACGATCCGCTCCCCCTCGTCCAGTTCGTCAGCTGCGAACTGAGTGCCGAAGCCCAACATGGCAAGCGCACGACCGACCGCTTTCGTTTCGGCTTTCTCCAGATAATCGCCGAAGTCCTTGGCACTCTCAGAGCCATGCCCGGTGCTGATGACTTCGCCCTTCTCGTTGGTGATGGTTGCACGGAAAACAGCCCAGTTTTCGCCGTGTTCCAGAAGCTCGGTCTTGATGCCCCAAGAGGAGCCGCACCCGTTCTCCGGGTCACGAAACCAGACAAGTCTCCAAGCCACTTGCAAGTAGTCCTTGCCTTTGAGCTTCATCATGTGGTCATTGGGGTTAAACATCCCAGTCACCTCCGTTCCGTTCCGGGTCAAGACCGATGTCCCAGAACGCTTTTTCTCTGTCCTGCCGTTCCTCTTCGTTCAGCTTCTGGGCATCGTCCTTGTAGTAGCGGATGCAGGAAAAGGTGATGCCGTCATAGTCGAACATCCGTTCAACCCCGTCCTTCTGGACAAGCTCACGTTCGACCCATCCGAAGGGAAACAGCTTGTCAAAGGTGTCCCGTTTCAGCAGGACGCTTCCGTTGGCGATCCCGGAAACGTTCAGAACCCCTTCAGCCTTGTTCAGCTGTCGAACTTCTTGGCAAAGGGTTGCCAGCTGCCACACTTGAACCATGCTTGACCTCCTTAATTATTCGTGATATTCTCGGAGGAGAAGCCGGGTCGAACCGCTTCGTCCTCCTGCCGTCCTTCGGTCTTGCACACCGGGGACGGCTCTTTTTTGTACTCTGCCCAGCTTACCGACCCGTTGTGCCGGGTGATGGTCACGATGTTGTGACCCTTCCTCCGAAGGTCGGCGATCCGTGACGCTAACCGCATGATGCGGTACTCCTGCATGGCTTCCCATGCTGTGATAGAGCCGAACCGCTCCAGATGGTTTAAGACTTGCGTTTCCTGTGTCATGTGTACCTCCTAATCTTTTGTTATTCGGCTGTGCCGTTCGTTGAGTGGGGTCTTTTTCACTTTTCGGTGCTTTGGGGTATACTTACATATCCCCGTCATCGTCTTCGCTTGTAGTGCCGTTTAAATTCGATGCGTTGCCAAGTCCCTTCCGTGCCGGGTTATGACCGAAGCGGTAGGGGAATAGGGAACAGTCCGGGCAGACACACCGGGCAACCTCTGCGGAGTTGCCACACATACAGTCCAGACATTTCAAGCGGATTGCTTTGAGCGGTGTCATTTGTTCCTCCTGTCTACGCTGTTCCGATAGATGATCTGGTCTGCGATCAAGCCCATCAGCTTGTCGAACTTTCTCGCCTTGTCAAAGGCAACCAGCTCGGCGTGCCAGTCCAGATATTCACGGCAATAGTCGTGGCACGTTGCCTTTCTGTACGGGCAATTAAAGCAAGGACTGCTCTTCACTTTTCGTCACCTCCCATCCGTCCGCTTCCAGAGCGGTAATTAGTGCGTTGATGATGCTCATCTCAGTCCCTCCCGTGCGATGACCTCGTCCACAGTCAGACGCAGGACGTTCGCCAACGCCAGAGCGAAGGGAAGGGTCATCTTCTGCTGGCGTTTTCCTTGTTCCACAAGGCAGTAGCTTGCCGGGGAAATGCCAAGGGCTTCGGCTACCTCGCAGGACTTCAAACCAAGCTCCGTCCTGCGCTGTGCTAACCAGTAACGCTTCGTTGTGTTCACCTCCTAACCAAGTCGTAGTTGCATTGCATCTTCTGCTCGATGTAAATCCGGGTTTCCAGCGTTTCCTTGCTGAACTCGTCAAACGGCTTCGCCCCGGCTTTCATCTTCGTGAACCTCAGACCCTTGTCCGGGTTACCGCCACAAATCCATCCGTAATGATTGACCCAGATTTTCATATCAAGCACTCCCTTCAGCCCCTCGCACTTCTCCCCGGCAGACTTGGGACTGCCCGTTGGTGGTTTAGCTGTGCCGGGGATTAAGCTCCCCGGAATTTGTTGTAAATCACAGCCGCCATTGCGTTCTTCACGGCTTCGTATCTGTCGCTCTCAGTCATGAGCCTGTAAGCAGCCACACCGCACAGAAGGGCTTTGCGCTCCTGCTCGTTGAGCAGTTCAAGAGCAGCTTTGCGGTGTTCGTCATCCGCATCCAGATACGCTTTGCACATATCTTCAAACTTTTTGTATGCTTCGTAGTCGTTCATCTTCATGTCCTCCTTGGTTAATTTGTTAACCGCTTGGCTTATTTACAGTTATGATTATACACATGATTTACCCAAAGTAAATACTAAGTGACAAAAGTGTAATTATATGTAAATTCCGTAACTAATTATAACTAAGTATTTACAAGGCGTGAATTATAGTATATAGTGTGTACCGGGAGTGATGACCATGAACAACATTAAACTTGCAAGAATGAAAAAGGGGCTTTCGGTGAAGGAACTGGCTTCCGTCCTCGGTGTCTCTTCAAGTGCTGTTTCGCAATGGGAGAACGGGTCGAAGTCTCCCCGTGCCGACAAGCTGAAAGCGATCTCGGAAGCGTTGGGAGTGTCCACGGAGTATCTGCTCGGAGGAAACGAAAACGACCCCGTCCAGATTGACATGGACAGGGTCGACAAGGTGTTATTGAAAGAGCTTCAAGACATCACGCCATCGGAGCGTCAGAAGCTCCTTGCCTTTATTGCTGGGTTAAAAGCCAACAGAGCAGAATAATCTTCTCTTCGTCAGTAAGGGCTTCAAGGATTTCTTTCGCTTCTTTCTCGGTCAAGAGAACCACCTCCATGCTTGAATGATACCGCCATTATAGACCTATAAAACGGTCTTTCTTGTCGAAATTCGCCTATTGAGATAAAAAGAGGGTGATTAATTTGCGAGTGGCTTTGTACGCTCGTGTTTAGGTCAGTACCGAAGAACAAGCCTTGCACGGGCTGTCTATAGATGCCCAGCTGTCTGCCCTCCGGGATGCGTACCCCAACGGGGAGGAATATGTCGATTTAGGGATTTCTGCCCGGAAGCCCATCTTGAAGCGTCCAGAGCTTCAGCGTCTCCTCCGGGACGTGGAGAAGGGTCAGATTGACCTTGTAGTGTTCTGCCGTCTTGACAGATGGACGAGAAACATCCGGGAGTATTACAAGGCACAGGACGTTCTGGACGCTCACAACGTGCCGTGGAGGGCTTTACAAGAGGACTATGAAACCCAGACCGCAGCTGGTCGGTTGAAAGTCAATATCATGCTTGCCGTAGCGCAGGACGAAGCAGACCGCACCTCCGAACGCATCAAGGCAGTCTTTGAGGACAAAAGACGGAAGGGGCTTGTGCCGACCGGGTCAGTTCCCCTTGGCGTGATGCTGGAGAACGGAAAGTATGCCCCGTCCGAAGAAGCAGACCGGGCAAGGGAGCTTTTCCAGACGTTCCTGCTCACCAGATCGGTGACGGAGACAGCCAAGCGAATCGGCTGGTCTGGGAACGGAGTCCGCTACGCCCTCAGAAACCGCTTGTATGCCGATTTGGGCATCGTTGATGCACAGACATGGGAAACCGCTCAAAACGTCCTACAGAGCCGTTCACAGCGTCATGCACGGACTGACAGGGTATATTTGTTTTCCGGGTTGATATTCTGCCCGGAATGCGGCTCCCGGATGACGTGCGTCCGGGTGAGCGGTCATACATATTACAGATGTCCCCGGCACTATGACGGGAACTGCCCCGGATGCCATGTCAGTGAGTTGAAGCTGGAGCGGTATCTTCTGGATCACCTCCTCAAGGGAGTGGATGACTTGAACCTCAGACTTAAGAAGAAGCGCAAGAAGACAGTTGACGTGGCACAGCTGCGGAAGCGGATGGACAAGTTGACCGACCTTTACATGAACGACCTCATCAGCCGTGAGAAGTACGCCGATGAATACAAAAGTATTCAGACCGCCATTGAGGAAGCCGAACGGGAGCAGAAGCCAGTTGACCGGGCAGAGATAAAAGACGCTCTGAGTGGCTACAAACTGCTCACAGCCAACGGCAAGCGTATCTTCTGGCAGACGCTGTTGAAGTCCATCACACCAACCGAAGAGGGCTTCGATTTTGCCCTAAATTATACATAAAGTAATATGACTGATGTAATCTTGCCTTTTGTATAAATTGGCATAAATTGAAAAACGTGATTTAGGGAACGTTTTAAGGGGGTAAAAGTGTGGTTTATTCCCCATTTCTGCCCCTTTATCGAATTTGGGGAAAGTGATTACACGTTTACACTCATACGCTAAAGAAATCGTGTTTTATTCCTCAGACGTATATTTACCCTCTGAAAACAAAACGCTCTCACAACGCATTCTGGTGCGTCTGGTGGCAAATAAAAAAAGACCCCTCCCGGATAATGGGAAGGGTCTTTCTTACTCATGTTTTAGCTCGTCTATTCGTTTGTGGGCTTGCTTTGTGGACTCTTCGACAGCGGTCAGACGGGTGATGAACTCAATGTTGGTCTTCCGCTGTTCCTTCTGCTCGGACTTGATCTCGTCCACCCCGGCTTTGATGTAGCCAAGGTCTGACAGGACTGTTCCGCTCTCTCTGCCCTGTTGGGTGTCATCCTGCTTCTTGTTTCGGAACAAGGTCACGATACCGAAGACCACCCCGGCGATACCGCCAACGATCGCCACGATTGCTCCCGTACTCACTTCACATCGTCACCACCATTTCTTTTGTGTGTGCGCTCAAGCGGATGGACTGCATTGCAAAAGACGTGGGTTGTAGCATCTTCTGCATGGCATAGTCTCCGTACTCAAGCCATGACGTGGCAACCACCACTTTGAAGGGTCTGACGCTGACAAGGTTGTTTCGTGGGTCTACAACGATTTTCCCCGGCTGGGAGATCATCGGCTTATGGGAGTGTCCGACCACCAAGCAATCGACCCCGTCCAGAGCGTAGCCCATGCGTTGATTTTTGTTCAGCACCCCACCCGGCAAAGCCCCACCGCCAGAGCCATGCGTCACACAGAAGACGTAAGACGGACGCTCATAGTGCGATGTGCGGTTGCCGTTTTCTCTGTACTGTTCACCCATCTGGATTTTGAGGAAAACCATGTTGGGACGATACAACTGCTCCAAATCCAGCTTTGCCATGATATCGTAAATCGGTGCGTCATCAACGTCCCGGTTTCGGCGTTCGTGATTGCCGTCTGTCCCACAGAGTATTTGGTCACGGACGGGTTCAAGTATTTTCGCCATCTCCCGTTTCTGCGCTGCCGGGGACATGGTTGCCCGGAATACGTTGGTCACGCTGTTCCTTGTGCCGTTGTCGATAAGGTCACCGCCAAGGATGAGAAACACGTTGGGCTTTCCTTTGATGCTGTCAATCCATTCGATAAACTGTTGCTCCCGGCACTCCCGTGACCCAAGATGGACATCAAAGGTGGGAAAAATAGTAGCGTCATCTTTCCCGGGGATTTGTCGCACGATCATTTCAAAATCTGGTAGCATTATCTTGCATCCTCCAGAAGTTTGTCAACCACTTCGCCGATGGTCATGTGGTTGCCACTTGCCATGATGTTCAAAAGCGTGAATGTCTCTTCGTCCACAGTGATCGTCAGCGTTTTCTTCTTGGTCATGCCGGGGATTATCAACTCCTGCCCCGGATAGATCATGGAGTCCGTCAAGTGGTTGGCGGTCATGATTAAGATATAGTCCGACCCGTTGCCCAAGAAGCGTTCAGCAATGCCCCAGAGCGTGTCACCCTTTTGGACAATGTAAGTACCTCCATCAGACGGGGAAGGCTGTGGTGTGGGCGTAGGCTCTTCCTTAACGTATCTGAGTGCAAAGTCCCACGGAAAATTGAAATAGTTTGCAATGCATATCTCTTTCCCTGTCTGGTCACCCGGCTGTCCTCCTGTCGCTCCTCCGTGTTCGTTGCCCGTGGCGTGGACAATCTGCCCGTTGCCGACATACATTGCAGTATGGTTCTGCTCCTGCAAAAGAACATCCCCCGGCTGAAGGTTCGCACCCGTCCGAAGGTCAACATTGACAGGAATCGCAAAGCCGTTCCGAAGCATTTCCGACCGCATATTCCCCGTGTAGGTGCAAGTCAGAGGAACGCCAGCTTTCTTGTAAGCAGTAATCACAAGGGAGGAACAGTCATAGTCCGGGTTGCCCCATCTGCTCCCTTGGTCATACCCGTGTGTATCGTCCCGTGCCACGTCCAGCATGAACTGCACGGCTTTTTCTGGGATAGTCATAAGAATACCCTCCTAAAAAGAAAAGCCCCCAGAACGCTTCTGAGGGCTTTGTAGTCACTTGCCGTTGTACTGGGCGGTGCTGATGCAGAGAATAGCACCCAAGAACGTGCAGATGACTGTGATGGTTGCCGGGATTTCGGCACTGTACGGAAGCTGCCAAATCTGGCTAAGTCCCGTGTACAAAGCACCGATAGCCGGGAGAACGATGATTGTCAGATACTTGAGAATGTCATACGCTCTATTGCTCAAAGGTTTCATGGGTTACTCCTTTCGCCACCCGGAAGGATAAGCCTCCGGGGAATAAACGTTTCCGTCTATCAGACTTTCATAAATGGGGTCGCTTGCTCCGGGGTAATGCACCCGGTCACCAATGTTATATGCATCATGTGATCCCGTGGGCTGTGACCAGATGGGAACATCGTCCGGGGCAAGACCGATTGCCGTCCACAGAGCCAGGGTTTTGTCTGGTGTCCAATCATCCTGTGAAGTGTGGGCTTGCACACAGCGGTAAAGCTGGGGGTCACCGACCTCGTTCGTGCCGTAGGTCACCATCGTTCCGACAGCGTAAGCAGTCCCGGATGCCCACGCAGGATATACTGTGGCAATCTCCATAGCTTCATCGTCCGTCAATGTCTGGGCAAACATCTGGAGAGCCTTGCGAAGCTGTTCGGCACATTGCAGTTTGTTCATTCGGTCACCCCCAAAAGAGCGTCAAGGATTTCATCTGCTGTCGGTTCTGGCGTTGGCGGTTCTGGACTGGGAAGAGGGTCATAGACATACTCCCCGTCAACAAAGAGATAGTCCGAAACGTCCCCATCCGGGAGCGTGTCCACCCTCGGAAGGTCTGCCGGGGTGCTGGGGAAAACAACGCAAGCGGAGAGGATGCGGTTGTCTTCGTTCAGATTGAGAGCGTACATCACTGCACCCCCTTGATGCCGTAGATTGCAAGCGGGATGCAGTCACCAGCTGATGCCCCTTGCTTGTCAGAACGTTGGTCGAAATGATATCCTGTTTCAAAAGCGAGTGATGTGTTTGACGAATATGCAAATCTTCGCCCACGTGCCGTAACGTAAGACCCATCGAATGCAACCACCGAGAGCGCACCATCGTGTCCGCGCCTAACAAAGGATGTGTCTTCATGCAAATCGGTTGCCGTCACAGAGTGTACAACGGCAATAAAATCAAACGCACTCATGTCTGCAACAGTAACTGTCTGTGCCGCAAAATTGCTTGTCGGGCTTGCGTTCGTCCACAAAAGCGTCCACTTGCTCATTGCCCCCGCTTCGGAGATGTCAGCCCATTCATCCGCATAATCGGTAGCGGAGGACTTCATGAGTATCTGTCCTGCCGTACCACCAGTGGGAACGGCAGAAACGTTACCCGTCTGCCCGTTGACAGACTGGACGGGAGCCGCAGAAGAAGCCCCGGAAGCATCCACAAATCCGCTGTTGTTCGTCAAGTCGGACGTTTTGGTGGGGATAAAGGTATCGTCCGGGAGCGCACCCACATCGTCTGCATCAAGAATGACCGCCCCGGTCTTCCCGTTTACAGACGTAACACCTCCGCTCTCGTTCGCCCAATAGGTGTCATAGTCGGTGTTTGTCCGTTTCTTCAGCACTTGCCCGGTGACACCGCCAGTAGGGACACCTTCGCCCGGTTCGCCCTGTTCGCCCTGTGCGCCGTTCATCACATCGAATGTCGTATCTCCATCCGCATCGGTGATGGTGACCCGGTTGCCCCCGGTAATAGGCTCAACAGATACGACAGGAGAAAAGCCCGGCTCACCAGGAAGACCTTGCGCCCCGGAAGGGATGGGGACAATACGCTCGGAGTTGTCTATCTCAACTCTGACCTCGTTGCGGTCTTGCAGAACGACACGGACAGGGGCATGAATGTAAGTCATTCGCCCCACACCTCCGTGATGATGTTCGGCTCAAGCCAGATGTCAAACGTAGGGCAGTAGCGAAAATCTCCGCTGTCGATTTTGACACCGACTTGGGCGGGAAGTTTCTTTGTTTCCCATGACCGGGTCTGCTCTTCAGTCAGAGGATACTGCCAGACACCGCTCTCGGAGTCATAGGTCAGCGTGCCGGGATACTCGCACAGAGCATCGTTGATTTGGATTCGCACCCCTATCACGTTATCCGGGGACGCAGGAACATCGCCGATAAAGATGGGGAAGGGGATAGCATACTGGTCACCCTGTTGCAGTCTTAAAACGCCCTTGCTCATGTTGTCCCTCCTTTATGTTGCCTGTTTTACTGTGCCGTCACGCACCACGAAGATGCTCAGAACGTGCTTTACGTTTCCGCTCTGGACAGCATAGACTTTGGTGTAAGTAGTCACCGAACCGCCCTCCACGATCCGCACGATGGTCATGGCTTCCCATTGGGCAAACACTGTCGTGTCTTCGGTGATGCTGACTGTGTCGGTGGACTTTATCTCCGTTCCACCTTCCGCAGCTGTGAACCATCCCTTGAACGCATAACCAGACCGCACAGGAGTGGGCAGTTCTCCGTAAGTCTCCCCGTAGGTGACCACTTGTGTCGGAACGTCAACAGTCCCCTGTCCGGGATCAAACGTAAGCGTGAACTGTGCGGCTCCGATGGAGACAGAGACAGTCCCGTAATTTGTTGCACGGCTATCGCCGTAAGGCTGAACGCTGGCATAGATGGAAATGCTATAGGTAATCGCCCCGTACTGGTTTTCATATGTGAGCGTCCTCGTTCCGCTTCCTACAAAGTCAGCCCAAGCATACTGACCGCCCCTCTTGCTGTAGACTTGTCCGTTTACTCCTGCTTCTCCGTAGTAGCCAGTCCCGGTCGTACTCCACGGGATGCGGACTGTAACAGTCCCCCCGTTTCTGGTAGCGGATGCGTTTGCTGTCAACGTAATGCTGTTACCGCTTTTAGAAGCACCAACGCTTGCCATTTAGCTCACCTCACTCGGTAACCAAGTAAATGCCGTCCTTGTCGGAACTGGTGGGGATAGCGTTCACGATGCGGATGGGGTAGGCAGACGCTCCGATGGAACGCATGACGGAGTTGTTTGCCACGTCAATGACCGCCAGCTCCAGCTGATAGGTGGTGGACGTGCCGTCATTAATGTCATCCTGCGTCAGAGCCGGGAAGTCGGTGGACGTGCTGTTGACACCGCTCAACGTGAAGGTGGGCTGGGTGACGCTGATGGTAAGAACAATCTGCGTGTACTGCGTCCCGGTCACCGCCACAGTGGTGGAACTCTCCACTTCGATGACACGCCCACAGGCGATGAGATAGCCGGGGGCGATGGTGGCAGAAGTTCCGTTGAACGTGACCGCACAGCCCCTCAGAGTGCCGTCTGGCATCGTCCGGGCAAACAATACGCCGTGGTCACGGGCAGAAACGCTGCACCCGTCAAAAGTTACGCCAGAAAGAGCCATTGTTTAACCTCCTGTTTTCCATTGATCGTCCGAAAAAACTTTCGGCTGGGCAAGATTCCACTGCCCGTTTAAAAACACATAGGGAGTCGCATTGTAGAAAGCCAGAGCCGTCCCGGAAACGTGTGCCGTGACAGTCACGTTGCTCCGAACGTGGAAGTTTCCGTAGCCTGTCGAATACCGCCACAAATAGACGTAGCAGGATGTTCCGCTCGGAATGTGTGCCGGGATTTCAAACTCTTGGTAGTTGGTGGCATAGTTTCGGAACTCCAAAGAAAACGTCCCTTGGTCAAGCAATCCGATGCCTGTCGATGGTTGCCAACCGATGTATCGTGAGTCATCCCGGAAAATGGCGGCTCCCCAACGGAAAAGGTAATTGGTAGGATTGCTCACCATGAACGTTGCCCCAATCGTGAGCTTGACCATCTCCCCGGTGAACTGGTATGCCGGGACGGGGATCAGAGAGCAGTTGAACTCTCCTACACCTTGACCGCAGATGTTTTCCATCGGAAGCCCACGTCCTGCCCACTCTGCCACAGTGAGAAAACCATCTCTTGGGTTTTGCGACACATAACGAAGCGTGTCATTTAAGGCGATCGTATGGGAGATGGTGTTTTGATTTTTAGTGACCGCTATTCTCATGAAACTACAAAGAAAATCTGCCCTTCCGTTCCAGACGCAGGAAGGGAAGTCCCATAGGAGTTAGAATCTATTACGATGCTCCCGTTGGCTGTGAGCGTTCCGTCAACGTCCAGACCTTCAATCGTTCCCCCGGAGGAGGAGACATATGACGTTTGCTTGCTCTCATAGGTAACAGACTTTGATGCCACCTTCGGCGTGGTAGCCTTGGAGAATTTTTCGGTCATCGTGGTGGGAAGGTCACCGCATTCGTAATACGTCCGGGCTGAAGAAGTAACACGCTTGAGGGTTATCGTCCCCACAACCACCTTGTCGTTGATGCGGAAGGTGCAGACATCTCTCAAGCCAAGGTCAAGGTCGGAGTAAAACGTGATTTTGTAGGCAGAAGCGTTGTCAGCCATTGCTTCCTTTGCCCCGTCCACCAGTTCTATGTCGGCATCCGTGATGGACACAACCGCCCAGCTGCCCTTGATGCGTGGCACGGGTGGGGTTTCGCTCACAGAGCCGTCAGAATGCCAGTAGAAGTCCGTGGAGCTAACGACAGTAATAAGACTGTCCTTGACTGTAATGCGTCTCACAGTGCATTTAGCAACGATCTCGGACGTGAGCGTGGCAGAGTCCAAGAAGTTCTTGCCGTCACCGAAAAAGATGTTGTGGCTCTGCGGAGTGACCTCGTTGATGGTTATCTCCAGAGAGTCATAGTCCGGGGTGAAGACGAACTCTATGCCCTCTTCCACCGCCAGAGCGAAGATGTCAGCGAAGGAAAAGACCTCGTTCTCACCAAAGCCCAAGTCAACGTTTACCTCCGTGTTGCTCACCACGGAGATGTAGGGAGCCGCATACTCTTCATCTGACTGGTCTACGAACTCCGTTTCGATCTCGTTGGCGATGAACGCACCCAGCTCCTCCGTCCCCGTCCCGGAGTAAATCAGATCCCTGTTGAACGCATAGAAGGGCTTCTTGACTGTCAGCGTGGTAGCACCGCCAGACGGAGCAGACTGCTCCAAGTAGTACACCATGCCGTCTATGATCGCCCAGTCACCGCCGAAGGAGTATTCCCCGGCAACAGTGATGCTCCCGGATACATCCGAAGCGGAGTACACCGGGAGCGTCCATGCGGAAGCGTCCAACACGGCAAGGCTTTCAAAGGTGTTGAAGTCCCTAACGAAGACCTTCATGTTACACGCTCCTGTAATAGTAATAGATCGAAGCTTCAGCCGTTCCCGTCATCTCTGCGTTGGACAAAATCCGAAGGTTGCACGGCTCTGCCAGAGGAAGATGGAAAAACGGGTCGGAAGCCGGGGAAATGTAATTGGAAGCGTCCTGCCCGTCAATCGTCACGAACGAATTGGAGTAAAGGGAAGAATAAACCAGCGAAGCCGAAGCACTCACATTGATTTTACAACGCCCATACTCCGTCCCGGTGGATGCTCCCGTCAGAACGATGGTCGGCTCGGTGACCGCTCCGTTGTATGTCATCTGGATCGCAGCCGGGATGTGACCAGCCGGGGACAGCTGAACACCATACGCCCCGTTGTAGGAAGACGCATAAACCAGAGAACTGTCATAGGTGAACGGGTATGTCATCGCCCCGGCTGTGTCCCCTTGGATGACCACGGACATGGACTGGGGCTTATACCAAGGTGTGAGACAAGTGAACGAAGCAGGAGTCTGCAACCACTGCCCGTTGATTAGCTCAGTCTTCTCGATGTAGTCCATCTTTACCCGGCGATAGAACTTGTCATTGCCATAGGGCTGATAAACGATGATTAGTTCTTCGGCGGTAACAAGCCAGCTCATGAACTGCCGATAGACCTCATAGGCAGACTTAACGAAGCCGAAGTCGCAGACAATGGACTGGGTCTGCCATTCGTCCGTATTCAGAGGAGCAAAGAAGCCCTGTTTGATGTCCGAATACTTATTGGCGTAGGAAACGCCCAACCCGGTGGGGTTCAGAAGCCAGATGAACTGCTCTCCGTTCAGATCGTACTGCGTACCGCTTCCGTCCCGGATGTAGAATTTTCTCATGCCAAAGCCCCCATCCGTGCGTTGAATCTCTCAAAGAGATAATCCACAGTTGCGTTGTCCATCTGCTGAGGATAAATATTTATGACCGAAGCATTGCCAGCGGTTGCTCCCGGAGCGTTCACGCTCATGCCAACGGCACTGGCTACGTTGTCCCATGCGTTGGTGGCAAGAGCGATGTTGTCATCAATGCCCTTGGCAAGACCTTCGACCAAGAACCGACCATAACCAGCCGTGACTTTGGACGGAGAAGAAATCCCAAAGAGCTTCTTCAAGTAGTCCAGAACGCTTCCGACCCATCCGCTGATTTTGTTTTTGATCCATTCAAACGAGCTTGAAATTCCAGCCCAAAGACCTTTGACGAAGTAGACACCCACTTCCCGGATTTCTGCGACCTTCTGGGATATGGGAGCGATAATATTGTTCTGTACGAACCCGGTCAGCTGCTCCCACAGCATGGAAGCACTCTCGGAGATGCCAGCCCACATATCGGCAATCGCTTGTTTGCCCTCTTCCAGCATCGGAGCAAGCCCGGTGGCGAAGCCGTTGAGGATAGCCCCAACCACAGCCGGGATGGAAGCCAGAAGGGTGGGGATGGACTGCACAAGCCCGTCCCCCAAGGCAATCATAATCTGCACCGCTCCTGCCACAAGCATGGGAGCGTTCTCCGTGATAGTGTCAATCAGTCCCGTCACCACTTGGGGGATAACGGGAGCGATCGCTGCGATAAGCTCCGAAGCGTGTTCCATAATGGTGGACAACGCACCGGGCAAGGCTTCAAGGATACTGTTGACAAGTCCCATCAAGCCGTTGGAAAAGTCCAGATTGCCGAAGGTGTTCATAAGCTCATCGGCAAGGCTTCCAAGGGCAGGAGCAAGGGCAAGACCCACTTGGTTTTTGAGCGTTGTCCCGGTGTTCTTCAGCCGTTGCATCGCATCATCAACAGCACCCAGCGATGTCAGAGCATCATTGTCAAGGACATAGCCCATGTTGTGTGCTTCTTCGGCAAAGCCGGCAATCCCTTCCGAACCGATGGAGATGAGGGAGTTAAGGTCTTGAGCGGACTTGCCGAAAAGAGCCATTGACGTGGCATCTCTCTCCGTGGCGTTGTCCATCTGCCCAAGGGAGTCAATGACCTCCATGAACACGTCTTGGTTGCTTCGGAGATTCCCTTCGGCATCGGTCACATCAACGCCCAGCTTGGCAAAGGCTTCGGCAGCGGCTCCCGTACCGCCCTGTGCGCTTGCCATGTTCTTGGTCAGTTTGGTGAGCGACCCGGTAACAGTCTCCAGACTTGTGTCGGTCAACTCAGCCATGTACTGAAATTCTTGTATCTGATCCGTGCTGAGTCCCGTGTTAGTGGACAGGGTCAGAACATTGTCGGCGAACTGAGCGGAGTCTGTCACACAAGAACCGATAGCCTGTGCCACTCCTTTGATGGCACTTCCCAAAGCCTTGACCCCGGCAACGATGGCTTTTGAAGCAAGGTTAGCCATAAGGGCGGCTCCGAAGATGCTCGACTTTCCAGCTCCTTCGTCCATCGCCTTGCCAGACTCTTCGACCCCGTTGGTGACATCGGAGAGATTGCTCTCCATCTTGTTCAACTCTGCCGTTGCGTTGTTGAGGGCTTCTTCCCATTTGAGCGTTTCTGTGCTGTCTTCGCCCGTGGCTTTGGCAGAACGCTCCACCATTTCGCTCAGAGCCTCTACACGCTTTCGCTGGTTCTCAATCTGAGCGGTCAAGACCTTCGTCTGGGCTTCCGCTTTCTGCTCTGCGGATGCGTTCTTGTCGAAAGACGAAGTGACCGCCCTCATCTCAGAGTCAAGAGTCTTGGCTTGCTGGATGATTTTATTTATTTCATCACGATATTGTTTTTCGCCGTCTATGCCGATTTTAGGCCCGATGGATACCGCCATAGAATCACCTCAACGACAGGGCTTCGTCAAAGGAAAGCTTTTTCGGCTTCTTCTTTGGGTTCGCCCCGTTATAAATCGCAAAGCAGGAAATCATGTCGGTCATTTCTCCATATCTTGTGACCAGGATTTCCTGCTTCGTCATGTTTAACATTCGCCCGTAGAACAGAAACCAAGCAAGGTTGGGTTCTATCCCACGTTTTCCTTTTTTTTTGACGGCTCGACTTCCACAGTCACAGCCGTGTCCGCACCGAACGCAGTCATGGCAGAGTTGAGGACTGCCATGTATTCGGTCTGCGGAAGGGCAAAAAGCATCTCCGTGGTCAGCGGAGGATGTTCCACCGCATTCCCGGAAAACTTCTGCATCTGATCGTAAGCGTTAGCCATCGCCACAACGATTGCGGCTCCTGCTTCCGCTGTCTCTGCAAAAACGCTCCCGGAGAGGACTTCCCCAAGTCTGGACAAGTCCCCTTCCGGGCAGAGTTTGGATATTTGTGCGGATGCCCCTACAGTGAGGGCGAATCCGTACTCATGTCCGAAGATTTTCATATTTGCCTCCTTGAATCCCTAAAACTTAGGGGGTGATGTTAAACATCGTTTTCAGCATTCCCTCCGCAAGGGCTTCGGTGGTCTGAGCTTCGCCCACCAGCTTCCAGTCGTGGGAAGCCGTATCGTCACGGGCAAGGTCAGCGACAAGCTCCTGCGTCTGCCACTCAATGTCCTCCTCCTGCGTGTTCGCACTCAGAGAAGGAGTCTGGAAACGAGCCTTGGTCAGCACCACGGGGGTGTAGGTGACCACGCCCTCGGACTGGTAACGGCAAATAAAACCGATGCCCACATAGGGGATGGACATAGCGTCCCCGTAGTGAATCCAGTCGTTGGTGTCAGCGTCCGGGAGTCCAAGAATCAGCTTCTCAGCCGTTTCCAGAAGCCCGTCCACAGTCAGCGTGACCTGACCGCCAGTCATGATGCCCCCGGCAGTCTCGGCGATCACGTTGTCCGCATAGAAATTGTTGTTGTCCCCCACAGTAGGCTCAAGCTCCACACTCACGCCACGGGCAAGCTTCTGCCCGGAGGAGTAGGTCACAGTGCCACCATTGGCACTATAAAGAGCCACATAGGGGAGAGAAAAGCCAGTCAAAACTTTTCCTGCCGCCATTTTTAACCCTCCATAATCTTTGAAGTCATCTGGTCGATTTTTGCCGACATAGCATTCGTGGCTTGTTCCTTTACTCCGTTGACCGCCTTGGTTATCACCCTCAGTTTGGGGTGCTTCCCGTCAGAAGTCCCGGACTCAAGCACAGCTGCTTTGAGTGCGTTGGGAACGCCGTTCCTGTCATACCCGGCAAAGTTGATTTTTGTGTTGACGAAGCCGTTGTCGTTTCGCATGGGGACAAGGGTCATGGACGCAAGAAGATCGCCAGTATCTTCATGCTGGGCAAGGGAAGAACGCACCGCATCCGCTACCACAGCGGCTCCCTCATACACTGCACCCTTCAAAAGACTTACGTCCTTGTCGTGCAGGATGGTTATTTTGCGGATGTATTCTTCCGTACCCTCAAATTTAAAAGTTGCCATACATTCCCCACGTCCATTCATAGTGGATAAATCCCGTGTCCTGTTCATAGGAAATGGTGTTCAAACTCCACGGGATGCCCAGCTCATGCAGGACGGCTTCAATCGTTCTCTTTGGTGTCAAGCTGTCATCACGGGTGAAATAGTCGATGTATCCGTTGATGGCTTTTTCGATATGCTCACCATTGGCAAGCAAATCGTTTGCACCCTCTTCGGCATACACGCCATAATCACCAGCCGGGGCTTTGCTCCATGCGTGGTGTGCAAACTTGTACCCAGTCCCGTCAAGGGCGGTCTTTAGATCGTTAAGCGTCATTGGTAGCCCTCCCGGCGGTGATCTCCAGACTCTGCCCGTTGGTGTAAGTGCGGATGACCCTCCACCGCTCTCCGTTGAACAAGAAGACCTTCTGCCCGTTGTAGTCGGAATAGTCCGTCAGAACGAACACAAGCTCCGGGTCAATGTCAGCACTTTTGGCTTCGTAGAACTCCCGGCGAGAAACGCTTCTGATTTCGGCAAAGACTGTGGTTGTCGTTTCGGTGGGAGCGTCAAACACTCCGTGCGCTTCCGGGGACTCGTTGACAAGGTCAATAGTTGTTGCCCTTATCACGTTGTCACCCCCGGAAGCCCGTACCCGGAGCAAGTAATCAACTGCCCCTTCTGGTTGTCGTAGGACTCTCTCAGCTTGTCGTAGTCAGTGGGCGTTCCGAAGCTCATGCGAACGTAGGTGATGATCGCTTGCATCAAGAGTGGGTCGGTGGTGGAGCTGTCGGCAGACACGCCCACAACGCCCAGATCGGCACACGCTGCGTTGATGAGCCGGGAGATTTCGTCATCATATGCAGTGTTGACAAGTCGCATTGCCAGCTTCGTGGCGTTCAGCAAAGTTGTATCTGCCATATTGCACTTCAGTCCTTTTTCGTTGATTTGGAAAAGGGTGGGCGTTTAAGCCCACCCTCATGTGCGTATTAGTCGATGTACGCAGCCGCCTTGACCTTGCGGAGAGTACCCTCGGCACGCAGATAGCTGCCGATGATGAAGCAGGCGTTCTTCGCATCACGCTGAGTCTCGACCATGGTGTCGTGAATGATGTTCAGCACGAACAGACCGGGGTCAACCACAGTGACCTTGGTGGCAGCGTTGTCCAGACGCACCTCGATGCCCAGAGCGGCACCCATGTTGAAGGGGCTGCCCTGCTGAATGGCACCGATGATCTCGTAATAGCTGGTGGCAGGAGCGTACACCACAGGACGGCGAGCCTGCGTAGCCAGAGCCAGAGCGGCTTTCACGTTCTCGAACAGGGTGGAGCCGGAAGCCGGGGTGACCTTCTGGGCGTTGCCAGCATCGGACAGGATACGAGCAAACACGTCCTTCGCCAGAGCATCGCCCAGAGCGTCAGCGACTTCCTTAACAAGGAAACGCTCCATAGCACCCTGAGACATCTTAGCCTCAGCATAGGACAGGGTGACGTAGGTGTGGTAGTCAGCGCCCACCAGAACCACATCAACGCCAGTCATGCTCTGCTCGGAGCTGGCGGCGCTGTCCATCTTCTTGGTGACGGCGGCAGGAGTCATCCGGGTGACCTTGATGGCGATGCCGGAGCGCAGGATGTCAACGTCACGCAGGATGGGGTGGTCGTTGTTGATCTGATCCCAAATCTGGTTGTCCAGAGCCACGGGAAGGGCAAGACCATCGCCATAGGCGGTGTTGTCAGCCAGAATGGCACGCTGTTCCGGGGTGGCACGTCCCACAAGGTTCGCCATAAAGGCATTGCGGTACTCGACAGAATCGGTGGTATACATTTCTTTTCTCTCCTCCATGATTTCGGTTTCGGTTTCGACCTTCTCGGTCACTTTGCCTTCGCCATTGGCAACGGCACTGCGGATTTCGTTCCGCTTGGTTTCAGCCATCTTCCGGGCTTCCAGCTCCTCGTTGATGGCACGGGCTTCGGCTTCCAGAGCGTCAAGGTCGGCTTCCGGGTTGTCGATTTCGGAAGCGATCGCAGTTCTGCGCTCCATCAGCTCTTCGGCAGACATTTCTTTGATGTCCATCACAGAACCTCCGTTAGAATTTTGATTCTCTGCTTCTGTCTTTCTATCTTCTCTCGCTCCAGTCGCTCCGCTTTCTCTGCTTCAATCACTCCGTTGAAGTAGTCACGAGTCGAGACAGAAAGCTCGGTTGTGGGGTTGGCAGGAAAAACCACAGGCGATACGTCATACACCTTGGCGATCCTGTCAATCACTCTTGTACGGGTTGCCTTGTCAAAGTGGTCTTCGGCAACAGTAAAAGCAAACGACATCTTGGGGTAGTTCCCGGCTTCAATGTCGGCGAACACCTCCCGTGCGGCTTGCGTCTTACTCAAATCAGCACGCTGACCGAATCCGTGGTCATCGTGCCACAGGGTGAGAGTCCCGGCAGACGATCTGGCGTATACTCTCCCGGTGTGGTCAATGCGGAAAACGACATCGGACACATCCGCATCGTCAAAGGCTGTCGGCTCGATGCGTTCATAATAGTCGATGTCATCAATGGTCAGAAGTTTATAAGGCTCATAGGTAGAAGCGTAGCCCTCGACCATGTAGGACTTTTCTTCGGCTTCCTCAACGGGAAGAATCCGAAGCTCCATGCTTCTGTACTCACGATCCTGTTTCATCTTCTTCAGTCCCTTCTTCGTTAACGTTGTAATACTCACCCCGTGCAGGAAGCTGAGAACCGAACGGCTCTGGCAGAGGGGCAAGATTCCATATCTCTCTGATCTCGTTCCGGGTCATCAAGCCCCGGTCAGCCATCTGAGCGGAGACAGCCAGCTTGTCAGCGTTGGACATATACTGCAAGCGGTTTGACGTTGCCATGACCAAGTTGCCCTCGGTCTGTTCCCGGAACGTGAACAGCATCTTGGTCAGCACTTCGGAGAACTGCAAAGCAAAAGGCTCGACAGCCCCTTCGTAGAACGCTGACCATGTTTCTGAGTCGAACTTGTTCTGCAAGATCGACTCATTCACTCCGAAGTATTCGCAGACGTTCGACTTGATGATCCGCATCTGCTCTGCGTCCACAACCCACGGCTTAACGTCCACTTGACGTATATCGTCATAAATATTGGGGAAAAGAAGAAGCCCACCGCCCTCAGCTTCGCTGGAGAAGTTGGCTTCAGTAAATCTTTTCCGTTCTTCGGCAAGGTCGGCGGTCTTGCTGAAATTTTTATGACGGGCATAGAAGCGGAAGCTGGCGGCACTCTTCACGCCCTCCTTGATGCCTTGGTCTTGAATGTGAATCAAGTCCATCGTGGGCAGGAGTGCGGAATTGTTCTCTCCGAAAAAGTCCGACTTGTACTGCATTCTTGTCATGATTCCGCAGTATTCCAGCTCCACAGCTGCGTGAACGCCACCGCTGAACTCATATCGCAGATATGGCACGCCGTTAAACTGGACGATCTCGCACTTTCTTGGGAGCGGTGTGTAAATCCCGGAAATCTGTCCGAAGTCATCCCACACAGGAACGATGAACACAGTGTTGTTGCAGTAGTAAATGGTCGAAGCCCTTGCCAAAAACTGTGACCACGTCTGGAACTGGTTGGGAGCGTGTTTCAGCTTGTTCTGGAGGGCTGGCTTTGCGCTCCCCCGTGTCTCCACGTTCAGCTTTGAAATGTGGGTCGCAATCGCATTGATCGCCGACCGCACAAGCTCCGCTTCGTACATACCTCCAGAATAGGAAGTAAAGTGGGGAACGTAGCCGTCCAGCATCTGAAACGTCCCTTGATAATCCCCCTTGGGCTGTGGTCTGCGACCAAACAGCCAATCGAAAAGACCCATTCTCTCACCTCAGTTATTTTTCAACTGTTCGCCTATCTCGTCATGCCATGCCTGTCTCATGCACAGAGCATCGAGCAGAGCTGCGGCTCCGTCTATGTGCGCTCCCGGTGACAGCTTCACGATCCTGCCACGCCCACGCTCAACGCTCATCTTGATCGCCGTGTTGAGCAAGTGCATCTTCAGAAGGTCATTGTCACCTATGTGGATTTTCCCGTCCTCAAAAAGCCCTTGGCACTCCAGAATGATGGGGTAAAGATTCTCTCCTTGGAAGACCGAATCTGTTATAAAGCCGAAGCTCTCAAGGTCTTTGACAAGATACTGTGCGGAGTATCTGTCGTAACCCACCCGGAGCGGAAGGCATTCGTACTCCTGCACCAGCTTCACGCACCAGTCATAGACATCGTGGTAATCAACGAAGTTGTCCCCGGAAAGCGTCAAGATTCCCCTTTGCACATAGATGTTGTATGGGACTCCGTCCCGTGCTATGGCTTCGTCTATCTTGGCAGAAGGGAGGAAGAACTGAGCGTTGACATACAATTCCCCGTTCTTCTCCACCACGACACAAGCACAAGTCAAGTCCGTAGTCTGAGACAAGTCCACGCCACAGACGGCATAAGCATTTGCCAGAGCATCCAGACCGATATGCTCCCCGGACGCTCTTTCGATGACGCTGGACGGAAGCCAAGCCATACTGGACGATTGTTTCAAGCAAGCGTATTTGCAAATAAATTCGCTCTTCTTACTGAGCGAACCTTCGGCAACCGCTATCTCTTCCAGAAGGTAATCGACCGACACGGAAACCCCAAGATTCGGATTTGCTTTCCGAAGCTCGTTGATGTCGTTCCACTTCTCTATGTCATCTATGGTGTACAAGAATGGCAGGAGCCGCCGTTCCTTGGAGTCACCCAACAGAAAGCGTGTGGATCGCTTGAAAAGCTCGTCATAAATTGAGTCATTGACGTACCCGGACGTTGTGACCGACAGGATAAAAGAGCCTGTGTCGGCTTTTGCACCCATGCCAGACCGCATCACTTCGTACTGCTTCAGCCCCTTGTCTCCTTCCCACGATGCGACCTCATCGCACACAGTTAAGTCCGGGGAGAAGCCGTCCGACCGCTTGTTGGTGAACGGGAGCTTTTTCACGGCTGAGTTGATGCCGGGGATATAAAGATCGCTCACCCGTTTCCGGGCAAGCATGGAATCATCGTTGACCTTCTTGTTGTGTTCGTCTTTCTCTGAGCAGATTTCTTTGAGTGCTTGCCACTCCGGGTCAAGCTGAACCATCTGCCAGATGTTGCCGTAAACGATCTCAGCCTGTTCCAGCTTTGGGGCAATGCAGAACACCTTCGCCCCGTATCCTCCGCACTCTCTCCAGACGTAGTTGCAGATTGCAGACGCAAGAGCCGACTTGCCGTTCTTTCTGGACACAACCAAGAATACTTCTCTCGCAAGCCTGTTGCCCTTTTCGTCCTCCAGACCGAAGACGGCAGACAGAAAAGCCTTTTGCCAAAGCTCCAGCTTCAGCGGTTGCGTGGCAAGCTTGCCCTCAGTGTGGAAACAATGCGTTTCTATCCAGTCAATGGCGTGGTTTGCTTCCTTCTGGTTAAAGAAAAAGGACTTGCTCTCAAGTCCTTGCATCAGATACTCATATAAAAGCCTTATCCACTTCCCGGCTGTGATAGACCCGTTTTTAATTTTTTGGTAATAGGAATAAATGCAATTTTCTTCCGTCATGTCGGTTTAAAACCACGCATCCGGGCGTATCTCTCGCTAAATCGAAAAGCGAGG
>Ga0326512_10000812_pt1 | contig 26321 bp, 48 predicted proteins | sample 1_2617_0518_D_FD_203652 | JGI IMG/M metagenome (GOLD analysis project Ga0326512, IMG submission 203652) | Bovine rumen microbial communities from UC Davis, California, United States - 1_2617_0518 | ecosystem: Host-associated > Mammals > Digestive system > Stomach > Rumen | place: USA...
GTCTATGCCCCGTGCCGTTATTTACTCAGATAGGGGGGATCCGACGATGATCTCGCCATTCGATCCGATAACATAACGTCGATCGCGCTGCCGTGTATCATGCCTTGCCTTATGACATTCACGGCACAACAGGACAAGGTTTGCAAAATTTAGCGTGACTTCCGGCTTGTGTATGTTCATAGGCGTCAGCTCTTCGATGTGATGCACTTCGATTCCCGGACGATAGACCCCACGCTTCAAACAATCCTCGCAGAGATAGTGCGCTGACTTAGCGTATTCGTTCCGGCAATCTTGCCAGACTTTGCTTGAATAGAATTGTCTTGCAAACTCTCTTGCCATAATCGCACCAACACAAAAGGACGAGCGTCGGCTCGTCCCTCTGCGATCCTTATAGCTATCATGAAAAACTGGGAAGTACACACTGTCCCCTCTCGGAGTTGCACCGAGCGGAAACTTTTGGGGACATGATGAGCGGAAGATTTCCTCCCGCCCCGGAAGGTGATTCGTCCTATGGGTGTAAACCATTTTGACAATATCATAATAAAAACTTATTTACTGCCTTTCAATGGACAGATTGCTGAGACGCTTCTCTACGATTCGTAACGCTCTGCGATGCGCTTTATATATTCCGCTCTCGGAGTAAAACAGATCGCTTGCAATAACCGGCCAGTCCTTCAGGTTGATATACTTCTCGTAAAGGACCTGGCCCTCGATCCCCGGAATGTTCCAGATTACATTGAAGACTTGCTCTTTGACCAGTAGCGCATCGATCTCAGCCTCTTTCCATTTAGCAGCAGCGTCTGCGAGCTTGATCGCTTTGTCTTCGGTCCGGCGCGATATTCCCGTTCCGTGTGGCATCCCCGGTTCACCGCCCAGCGTGGATCCGATCGCATCGATCTTTTCCTGAGCGACTTCATACTGTCTTCGACATCGCTCTGCCCGCTGAGTTGCGTATTCAAATTGTTTCAGAAACTCTCTTGCTGTCATAATTGTTTAAGTATTCCTATCAGAATCAACAGGATAAAAAGCAGTAATATATCTCCGAGCCAGTCCATGCTTCACCTCACTTCCACGGACAATCCGTATCGCCCTCTTCCGTTCTGAAATATTTCTGACCATCGCAAGCGGTACACTCGGAAGATAATGCGCTCTCACATTTATGACACGGCAATGGCGCATCGCAATTCGGTTCATACTCATAGACCTCACATCTGTCTGTTACGTTTGTAGCCGTGACGGTGTCCTTGCCTACCATTTCAAGTTTAATAACGATGTATCTCGGTATCTCCATCTACTCATCCCCTTTCCGTCTAACGACGATCCATCAAATACTCCCACACATATAGCAGAAATCCGATGAAGCACAGTTCTATAAAGACATCCATCTACTCGCTCCTTTCCGTCTGCACATTCTCGACCACAAAGAACTTTTCTCGAATCGTTTTTGTCCGTTTCGCTTCAAGTTCTTCCGCAAAGATGAACTCCATAGCCTCATTCCATCCCGATGCTCTTGCACAATCTGTCTTGTATTGCTCATAGTCTCTGAATGTTTTCGGGCTAATGAACATCGGCTCTTTAATCATTCGTTACTCCTTTCCGTCTGTGGCTCGTCCTTTGGCTCATCGAATGGGCATCTTTCATCGAAGTAGCACCCATCACAATGTTTGTTATCCCAAAAACTTCTGCTCTCAACACACTTTCTGTAGGCGTTTAGTTCCTCGCAGTTGTTCGGTTTTTCCGAACTGTTCTCGGTCTCAAAATATTGCGACATTGACTCTGCCATTGATGCGTAGTATTCATCTCTCTCGGCATCTGCTTTTTCAATAAAGTGCCTATCAAGATAACAGCCTATTATTGTTCCCTCTTTATCCTCATACTGAAATGGACTGTCCCACCCATCTCCGAATATCGCACACGCTTCGCCCCTATCACTTTCGTTACTCCAATAGTGATATAGTGGGCATCTACAACATTTCATCACTCGCCCTCTCTTTCCGTCTGCTCTGGCATTGGCTTGATACCAAATGCCACATAGCCTTGTGCAAGTCCATAGAACGAGCCAAGCACATAAGTTATCTCATACTCTTTGTCATACAATGGGTGTCTTGTGTCTACGGAAGCACCACTCTTGCTCAAAGGCTTGAATCTGACTATATCGCCCTTCTGAAATCCTCTGTCATTGAGCCTTACTTCAAAGGTCTTATCACCAAAGTGAACGCTATCGGCATAATCCTTTGCTATTTTTAATTCGTGTACTCTGATTGCCATTTACTCGCCCTCTCTTTCCGCTTGTTCAAGGTTCTTGATAAAATCCTCTTTAGCCTTTTTTACTCGACTCGGATGTATGTTGCATCCAACCTCGTGCCATATCTTACAATCTTTAATGTTGCTGAAGTCTAATTGTCTCTTTATTCCACCGTGGTCTTGAGTCATTACAAATGGCAATTTGTAGGTCTTGAAGTATTTGCAATATTTGACAGGGAAATCAGCGTATATGCCTTTGCCTATTTTGACGCAGAAAAAGCATTTATCGCACTTCATCACTCGCCCTCTCTTTCTCCGTATGAGCAGAAGTCGTTGGGGTTAACGCTTGCTTGTTCATAAGGATCGCCACTCCAATATGTACATGCCGACCAAGTTGGAAACTTGTCACAATGCTTACATTCCTTGCATCTGACTATATCTATGCTCGGTGTGTTGAATATCTCCGCTATACTGTTGCTTAATTCATCGCACCTTGCCTTGTCTTGTATTGGCATTTCTTTAAAACCGCCCCACGCCTTAACAAAGAAGTCGTGATGTTGTTGCAATTTTTCTTTCAGCGCATCTGCATCTATGTATCTACTCATCGTCTGCTCCTTTCCAAATCTTCTTGCGCTTTATCAACAAAATCGGCACAGTTCTTGCAGACTTCTATAGGCTCGTCATGCATCGAATCTATCCATCCATAGCAGTAAATATGTGGCTTGCCATCTATGTAAAACTCTGTGCTTGCTTTCCCACGCTTGCCGTAAGGACAACTTTTAACGTGTCTCATCGTCTGCTCCTTTCGGCAAATACGCTAATTGGTCACAGTTCACTTTGTTGATAGCATCCTTTGGAGAACTTGCTTCAACAAGATAGAAGCCGTGATACCAAAGGTCAAAGACTAAATAAATCCTGTCCTCGGCATAGTAGGTTAGGTATCTTCCCAATTCTCCATAAGGCTGTTCACAAAGCAGGTGTCCTATGCGTTCATAGAGAATGTGTATTGCTTTATCCTCACTCATCGTCTGCTCCTTTCATCTTCGCACCGCACCACGGACAGTAGCGCCATCCATAAACGTCATAAGTAATAGAGGACTCACCACACGCAGAACATTCTGTTTGCTTTATACCGCCTGTGTAACTTACTATCCACTCACCATGCTTCGGCTCTATGGTAGGTGCGAATTCAAGCGTGTGAATGAATTGGTCGGCATAAAACATTCTGCCCACATCTGGTTTCCACCATTCGATCAATCTATCCGCATCAATCAGCTTCATTCTCGTCCTCGCTTTCCCATTTGTTCCGTTCAATCTCTTCGAGCATCCGTCTCGTCTGGCATCGGTCACAGAACGCTTTCGTGAATCCTCGTTCGCATCCTATGCAATAGTCAGGATCGTGCTCGTCGAACTTCTCGTTATCACTCCACCAACTCATTCGTTTCGTCCTCCAATCTGCACACCTTCAGGCCGAAGCCCATAGCGTTCAGCAGAGCCTCGAACGTATACATCGACGGAGAACGAACACCCGATTCAAGGCTTGCAACCGTGACGTGCGATATTCCCGACTCATTGGCGAGTACGTGCTGAGTCCAGCCTTTGTACTTCCGGCAGCTCCGGATTATCTCGGAATAGTTGATCATCTGTTCTTCTCCTTCTGTTTCTTCGTCCTGATCTGATTGACCATAGCCCGGACGAGCGCTTCGTGTGATCCGACCTTATAGCAGTCCAGACACATATACTGCACCCGCCGTCCGGTTGTCATTGATTCCATCAGGTATTTGTTTTCGATCTTGCCACATACGCAGCAGACCGCCTCGTTTTCCTTCAACGTCATTCCTCCATGATCAGACGGAACATATCATAGGTCACCGCATACGGCATACCCTTGTCTGACACGCAGCCGTCCAGCTCGTAATATGTCTCAATGCCTCCGCGATGCTTGCCGTCCGGGACGATCGTCTTGATCCGCGAAACAATGAATTCTTTATCCTGGTACTTCCACATTCCTTCCGTGATCCCGAGCGGTCCGGGAGCGCGAAGCGTTAACAGCACTCTATCGCCTTTGTGTATCATGATCATGATGCACCTCCATCCGTCCAGCCGACGTTCTTAGCATATCCGAGTATGTACGGAACAGGATCGTCGACGTGCTTGCGTTTGTTCTTAACGTCCTCATAAACAGCTTGGATCAGATCGTCACCGCTCTCAGGGTAAATATCGAATATCCTGTCAACGTCCTGTGGACTCATTCGTTTCCAGATGTTATAAAAATCATCGTCATCGAAACCACCACCACAACCGACCGCATTGTCGTTGTCATTTACATTAACATTTACATTATCATTATCATTATCATTATCATTGCGTTTCTTTTGGGTTATCGCTAGGTTATTGCTAGGTTTATTCTTGGTTATTTCTAGGTTTTTAGAATCTGCGTGAATTTTGGAGTGACACGACACGCATAAAGTCACTCCGTTATCGACGTCAAACCGCTTGTCAGGATACTTATAGAAGTCCATTTTATGATGCGCGTGTAAGTTCGTTTTACTACCGCACAGTTGGCAAGTATACTCGTCCCGCTCGAACACAGCAGTCTGCCAAGCCTTGTATTCTGCGGAGTTTCGGGCTCTTTGTCCTTCAGTAAGTTCTTTCTTTGTGCGCTTCTTCGGACGTCCACCTTTGCAACCGTTCTCATACTTCCTTGTATTCGCGTCAAGCTGTGGTTTCAACAGTTTGAACATTCCGTCAGCTGCTCCGGTCAACTCAATTTCAGTATCGTTCAGAGCATATTCGCAGATAGCTTCGAACAACTTCTGTTTTTCTTTTGTTTTCAAAGTTTTCCAACTTTCGTAAAAACTTCGATAAAATATGAAACTATCTCTCATGTTTTGCTCACTTTCCTTCATAAATCAGTTCAATAATTCTCCGTCCTGTGACTCTTTTGTCGCAGAACTCGACACGAATCGGATACTTTGCGCACCAGCTTCGGAGCACCCGGTAGACCTTTTCGCCCCGGATAGTTGAGTGCGGATTCGACCAGCGAAGCAGATCCTCGATGCGCTCGACGTGGATCCATTCGTCCCGGTCCTTGTATCGGTTCTGCTCTACCAGAATGATCAGCTCCGCACCGGCCTTCTGTGCTCGTTCCATCTCAGCCCTGAAGCGTTCGTGTTCTGACGTGCAGTTCTTCGCCAGTTCCGCGATAGTCTGTTTTCGGTCGACTACGATCTGCGGTCGGTTCCAATCCATGTAATCACCGAATAACAGCTTAGTCGATTCGTGGACTATTCCAGCGTCATCGATTTGCTTCAGGATTGTTTTGATCGCTTTCGGCTTTTCTCTTGTGTCTATCAGTAAATACTTCATATCTTAAAACGGTACGTCCTCTTCCTGTTGCTCGAAGCTGTCAGGAATGTCAAACAGGTCCTTTGCCTTCTTCTCGATCTGCTCTGCGCTCTGGTCGCTCTTACTTCCGAGGAACTCGACTCGTTCCGCTCTGAGCGTCCACGATCTGCGCTTGTTTCCGTTCTTATCGGTATACGGTTCACCCTGTTCCATACGTCCACGAACACCGACCTGACGGCCTTTGCTCAGATACTTGTCGACGTTATCGGCCTGATTGCCGAACGTGATGCAATCGAAAAAAGAAGCCAAATCGCCGTACTCGTTATCCACTGCGACAGTGAATTTCGTGTACTGTGACTTATCTCCGTTCCGTGCTGTGTATTCCGGATCTCTTGTGAGACGTCCGATAATTGTAATGTTATTCATGTTTCCTCCGTTGATATACAAGCGAGGCGGGCCGAAAAAGCGTGAGACAGTATATGCTATAGTTTGTAGTTGTATATGATTAATTAAGAAAGGAGTAACTGCCCGCCCCGCGTTGTAAGCTGTTGTTATATTGCTATTTCTCGATCTCTGCCGTCGTCTAAATTCCGCTTGATTTCTCTCAAAGCACCTTTCCAGTACGGTTGTATGAAAATGATTTTCCCGTTCTTGTAGTGCCGGAAATGTCCGCATACATACCACACCAACGTCTTCCTGTTGATGCCGTCACCTTTGGTTTCTCTATCGAGTATGGCTTCATCCAAATACAACCGCCTTATCAGTTTAGTTCTCCGTTTCGTTTGTTTTGATTTTTTCTTCTTTGCATTTTTTATTTGCGGATCTTCTATCCGATATCCGTATTTTATCTTTGGATGTAAAAGGCTTATCTGTATTGAGTACCAAGTCAATAGGTGTTGATTCCCCAATGTGGCGAAATATGATGTATTGATCGTATCAGCACCGAAGGCCGTTCTTGCGTCTATGTATTGCCCATTTCTAAGTACAAATGGAGCTCCCAACAGCAAGAAGTCATTTCCGTATTCGACAAGGAGTGGCAAGTATAACTGCGCTTGCTGCAAATCTATAATTGCCGCTCCGACCATAAACGGTTCTGGTTTCTCAAATACACCTTCTTCCTCGAATTTTTTTACAAGTTTCAGTGTGCTATCAAGATAGTCAAAAATTACAACTCTGTACTTACAGACGATCCCGTTCGGTATTTGATCTCGTTCGTCTACCCAGATCTCGCAGTCTCTGATTGGAATGGTGTTAGCGAAAATGATGTCCGCTGGGATCCCATACATACCAGCGTTTTCTTCGAGGTGCGAAACTCCGTCAGGAATGACGCTTCGATTTTTCCAAATCTCATACAGTTTATCGTCCATCCTTGAATCCAAACAAACCCTGTCGCTTGGTGCTGAGATCTTGCAAAATTTGACGATACCATTGCAATATTCTTCATGTGATTCGGGCACATATTTCTGAGCCCATTTTCGCGCAGCCTCTACATCTGCAGTCGTCCACGCACCCATTTACGCCTCCTCTATCTCGAACACTTCCGGTTCTTTCAATATCTTAGTTGCCTTGCAGTAATCACAATGTCCGCATCTGTTCGGCTCGATGTCTCCATGTTTGACCAGATCAAAACGGTCTATCTTCGCTTCGACAATCTTCAGAGCCGTATCGAGAACGTGCTGCGGAATCTGTATCACTGCGATATCAGGGACTTTTTCCTTCGTGACCGCTACGAGATAAAACGGCAGCGGTTCGGTTCGCCCGAAATAGATCTGTTCGATACGCTGGTAGATCGCGCCCTGAATGTCATAGCCCCATGCCTCAATGAAGCTGACCCTTCCGAGTCCGTCCTTGTACACAGGAGCAAAGTCGCGCACCGTTTTGAAGTCGACGATTCTGTCACCGCCGTGACAGTCTATTTTGATTTTCCACGGGACGTCGAACAGCTCTGCGGACATGATCACTTGTTTTTCGCCATTAAGAAATTCCATCATGAGCGGATCTGCTTCGACGCGATCGATCATCTTGTCCGCGTCCTCGAACTTCTTGTAGCGTTTGCCGTTCTTCTGGTAGACCTTGTCCCCGTCCACTCTTATAAAATCGTCCATCTCCCCGGAGAAATAAGCGTCTACATATCTCCCTATCAGGAGCGAGTCGGTTTCCTCTCTGACGTATTCGCCACGGACCGAAGCAAGTCCGGCAGCCTCACATTCGGCAAATGCTTTGAACTGGCTGACGGACCAATAGTCCCGGTTCGCCTCGTTGCTAAAATAAGTATTCTTCTTCAATGAGATCATCGTCATCCTCCAAATAAGATTCGACCATTTCGTCGAACTCATCGCCTTCGATGAGATCCCGTCCGTCCTCGTCCCAGATCTCCCACTCCATGCGCCGTTTGTAATCAGGGTAATCGGAATCAGGTCTTTCGATATCAATCATTCCATCCGTCCTCCCTGTTAAGATTTTCTGCGAGACGTTCAGCCTCTGCGCGAGTTGTCCAGCACCCGCCTCGTACCTCTTTGTTTGCCATCTTCTCAGGGCCGGAAACATCGATAAGCCTATAAACAGTGTAATGGGTAACACCGGCGATCGTGGTTTCTTCGACTCTCCATTTACTTTTCATCGCCGGCCTCCTTTGCTCTCTTAGCACAGTTCCAGCAGAGTTTCTTTCCGTATCTCGCTTCGGTCATCATCACGATCTTGTTGACTGAGTAATCGCCGTGTCGCTCTATTTCGGACCCGCACTCTTCGCAGAACGCTTCGGTCACTTTCGGTTTGTACGGTCTGATCCTCAGCGCGTCCTTCATAGACCCGAACGCTTTGACCTTCTCTGTTGTGATCGCAATCTTCTTGCCTTCCCAATCCTCGACACGTTTCGAGCCGTAGGCCTCCGAGATCGCTTCGGAATTGACCGTGTTCAGGATCATCGGTTTGTATCCTGTTTCTTTGAAGTACATAACGAGTTTCTTCTCTGAGCCTCGTTCGTTTTGTACCTCGTTCCGTTCGCAGTGATCCACGGTGAGAATCAGATCATCGCCCTCAGGAACGTCCCACGAGCCGAGATAATTCTTATCCATGTACTTACGGAAGTCTCCAGTTAAGCGTTCACTCATCTGCGGACACCTCCTCGTCGATTTTGCTTACCGTGAGGGTTTTGAGCCCTCCGTCCAGAGCGTATCCGATGAAATTGATCATATCGTCAAAATCGGCGAATGTTGCTGTGCTCCCATAGTCGATAGTTACTGTGTACTTCATGCGTTTTCTCTCCTCTTTATTGCCTTTTCCATGATAACGGCTCCATATCTGAAACCGCGCTCGATCAGTTCGTAGCATTCTTCCGGGACATCGTGTCCGCATTCCTGTTCAATGAACTTGATCACCTTGCTTCTGTTCAGCTGCCACAGTGTGTCCGAGATCCCGATAATGTTCTCGACTCGTCTTGTCTTTGTCATGATCACCCTCCTATTCTGCCAGCGAGTAAACACCGTATCTCGCACCGGCTGCGCTCGTTCTGTACTCCATGCGGATACCAACACCCGACTTTCGGAGTTCTTCGATTCTCTTCGGAAGGCACATGATGTTCAGCTCTGTTACCGCTTCTCTTGTCGTGAGCTCTCCGTTCGTCCTGAGCCAGTTCATGACCTTTTCGTTCTGAGTTAGTTTAGCCATTCAGCTCACCCCACTTTCCAGCGAGGAACAGGATCGCTCCGATCGTGATTACTCCGAGCGGGATCAGAATTGAAGCGCTGTCCGCCATCATTGCACCGATTACGGTTACCATTACACCTATCTTCTGAAGCATAATCCGACCCTCCCGTTCTTAATCATCTTGAAAAGTGTGTCACAGGCTGCGCTGTCCTTGTACGCCCTGCCCATATCCGCATACTGACATTCGCCGTATCTGAGACGATTGTCCTCAGTTCCATCCGCTTTGAGTATCGGATCGAAGCACGGACAATCCTGACACGTGAATTTGAAACCTTCAAGTTCTGCGGAGTCTGCGATCGTCTCCGGGATCTTGTTCGTTTCGGTGTAGCGTATAACCGCCATCGTTTCGTAGAACTCTACCTTTGGATTCTTTCCGACTAAATGCCTGATTCGTTCGTTCAGCTCATCCTCCCCGTGTGAAGCCGTGTCGAGTCTAACGATGGCAAACTGTGGGATGCTTTCGTAAATCATTAAAAAAATCACCTCCTGATCAATACGTACAGAGGTGATTTTAAACTTCGCGTTATTACAAATTTGTAGTTCCCTACTCCGCTTCAAAATTCCTCAGAATTATGATTTTAGGAATAGTTGATCCGATAAAAATTATCGTCTACTTGGTTACCCAAGTCATGTTATTCACGAATCACCTCTATTAGTAAAATACTCTTTACATTGGGCAAAGTCAATCAGAATTTCAAATTTAGTATAACTCCCCCATTGTGCTATACTGATATCGGAGGTGATTTCTATGGATAATATTAAATTTGCTGACTATGGACAAGAACGCGAATTGAACGCGACAGCCGGAGAAATTGAGATATTTAACTTGATCAAGAAAATACTGGAGGCGGACGGTGCAGATACTTCACGGATCAAGCTCGTCCGAAAGTCCAAGAATTATGTAACGGTTATTGTCTCGTTTGAGGATCCGTGTCAGCTGGATCTCGCAAGAATTAAATACACCAACCTATCGAGATGGATCTGGACGAGTTTTGACGGCAAGGCCCAAATTGATTCCGTCGAGGATACTAATAATCTGTCAGAAGCATTTATTAATGATTATCGTCAGCATATCGATTGGATGGAAGAATCTTATCCAGAACTGCTATAACGCAAAAGAAGCCCCGGAACGAATCCGAGGCTTTTCTCTTGCGATCTATTAAATGTATAAAGGAGGTGATCGCTGCTCCTTGAACAGCCTTCATCCTAAGCGGTGTATTTCATGTATGCAACATGGACCCGCTCGTCACTTGTAAATACATATTCCATAGTTGTGTTGATATTGCTATGTCCGAGGATCTTCGCAATCTCTTGGACTTCCATTCCGCGATTTGAAAGATTCGTGGCGAGAGTCCGTCTGAATCGGTGCGGATGTACATTCTCAACATTGGCCCGCCCTGCGAGTGTGTTAAGTATGTGCCTCACCCCGCCAGGATTAAGAGGATCCTTTTTCTTGTTGTAGAAAAGATATTCGCCGTTAACGTTTCGAGTTTCAAGATACGCGATCAGGTGCTTCTTTGACAGCTCATTAAAATAAACAGTTCTTTGCTTTGCGCCTTTACCTTCTCTCACTTTGATCGACAGCTTTTCGAAATTGATATCCGACAGGCATATAGAGCAAAGTTCTGACACTCTTACACCGGTAGCCAACAGGATCTCGACTATCGCTCTTTCCTTCTGTGTCCTGCAAGCAGAGCGCAGCGCATCAATTTCAACGCTGGAGAACGGCAAACGGATCTTGCTCGGATACTTGATCGGTGCAATCTGTCTGCACGGATTTTTGCTGATCATTTCCTCGTCAAGCAACCACGTGAAGAACGTGGATATCATCACCCTTTCGTTTTCCAGAGTGCGGTTCGATACTCCCCTGCTCTTTTCCAGTGCGAGGAAATAGCGCAGATCAGAAACGGTCATATCAGTATAGTTCTTCTGGAGTACCATAAAAAGACGTTTGATCTGCCTCTCATACGCTGCGATTGTTTTCGGTGATTTGCCTCCGATGACTAAACAAGCTGAATACCGTTTCAAGATCATTTCGTTGATGCCGTCATACTGGACGAGGTCGGTGACTCGCTTTGTGACCTCATAGTCCCTGAGGGCTATCATCATTTCATCGGAAACGGTTTCAACGTCCTCTCGATCGAGCTTGTTGATAAGTGATCCGGTTACATCGTTCACTAACTGAGTTTTATAATCTGACATAAAAAGAACCTCCTTTACAGATGTAAACGAGGCATGGTAAAATTACCGTGCCTACGGGCGAGTCACACTCTTGATGATTTTCGCGAGTCTCGGAGTGTGACTCTTTTTTGTTTTAACTTGTGTCAGAATTATAATTGTTATCTCATGCCGATGCAAGGACAAAGATCATTTTTTGTGATTTAAAGGTCTATTTATCTCTGTTAGATTTACTGACTTAAATGGTTCTTTTTTAATATCCAACCTTTGTCCAAATGCTTCTCGCCAACTGTTGGTGCGTTTCATCGGATGGGTGAGAGCCATCAATAATTGCGTCCTTAATATTTACAAGATTAACTACCGAATTATTAAAGGTCAAATCAATATATTCAAGCCCATAATAATCGCACCAATATATGATGTCATCGTGAATATCTTTTAGCGTTCCGCTTTGGCTTAATGATGTGTTTATGCCCCACTTGGAAGCAAAGTCACCGCCATATCTCCACGCATTTATTGGAGTCTGTACCAAAATTTTGGCTTGTGGTGCTTTGTCTATCAGCACACCTAAACAATACCAAATTGCTTGATTTACTGTGGTGATATTCGTGGTATCCGTTTCTGCCGTGGCAATTGGTTCATTAGCATCAATTAAATTATGGTCGCCTCTTGGCATTGAGTAGTGCCAATCATTTAAACCCCAAGCGACAGTAATGAGTCCTGCGTCAGAAAAATCACCATTCTTAACTTCAAGCACTCCATTTTTACTATTAGAAGCCACATGCAGATAGCCCTCGGCAGGATATGCTTTTTTTACTAATTCTTGATTTAAAAACCATTTGTTTATATATCCCCAATAGTTATGGCTTAAAGTATCATCCCATAAAGAGCAAGTCCCATCCTCATAACTAACGGCAGGAGTTTTACCGCTTGGCACATCCGCAGTTTCCATTGAGTAATATCCTGCACTTATAGAATCTCCGAGAATATACCATTTTTTAGGCGGTGCAAGCATCGCATTTGGTGCAGGATAATATACCCAAAACTTGAATGATTCAACATTGTTTTGCCCTACATAGGAAAGGGTAACCCTGCAATATTTTGCATTTGATGGTATTGTAGGTTTAATGTTTGATACAACACTACCGCCCGCTCTACTTATAAACGAATAATCGGAAGCATAAAATGCAATGTAATGGTAATAGCCTATTGCACTAATTATTGCCAAATCCGATTCAACGGCTTCACCATCTAAAATAGGGATAAAATCTTCTGTGCAATACGAATCGCTTGCACTTACTACAATACCCGAACCATTAACGGCTTTCCCATAAGTCAAAGAGGCAACACCATTGATTTTAAATGTTGCAAGTTTGTTATCCTGCGAAAATGCCTTAAAAGTATCATTTATGCCTTCAAATTTAACGCCTACGGCTTTTGCATCGGCACATTTATACTGATGTTTTAATTCTTCGTCTGTGGCTTGGAAAAATGTAATTTTAGAGGACTCTGAAACATTAATGTTTGAGCCAGCTGTCTTTTTAACAACTATTTTATAATCATAATTGTCTTTAAATTCAAACAAGTCAACATATGTCGGATTGCCACCTTGATCCCAAGTTCCGTTGCCTTGCCAACACCCTATATATGTGCCATTTGAATATGCAAACACAAGGAATAAATACCCATCACTTGCTTGAGCCTTGAAAAGAGATTTGGTGAATGCTTTTGTTCTTATTCTGTCTGTCCCATCAAAACCATCGCCACTTGAAGAGTATATGCCTCCTTGTTCAAATAAGTTTGGAATTGTCCTGCCTACTGTTAAAGCGCTCTTTAAATCAGAAACAGCTGCGTCAAGCTGTGCCTGTGATACATCGCCAGTATCACCTTTTGGACCTTGCGGACCTGTCGCTCCAGTATCGCCCTTTGGACCTTGTGGGCCGACCGGGCCTGTTGCTCCAGTGTCACCTTTCGGGCCTCGTTCGCCCTGAATCCCCTGAGGACCCTGTGGTCCTGTTGCGCCTGTCGCTCCGGTTTCACCTGTTTCGCCTTGCGGTCCCTGCGGACCTCTTTCGCCTTGTATACCCTGTGGACCAGCTTCGCCCCGGATACCCTGAGGACCAGCCGGGCCGGTGTCACCTTTTGGAATCCCGAACGTCAGAACACCGTCCGCATAGGATGCCGTTGCACTGGATCCAGCCGGGAGCGTCTCTGCGGTAGCGGTCATTCCTGTTACAGTTTCGACATCTTCTCGAACTGTGGCAACAAACTGTTCGAACTGACTCGGAGTGATCGGACTTGTTTCCGCTCCGGTTATCGGAGCGATGCAATCAACGATAACAGCAACAACAGGATATGAGGTCAGCCTGTCGGTCAGAACGTCTCCGTCTGATATCGAGCCGACCAGATCGACTTTAACTTTGCCCTTGCGCTTCAGCACTTCGAACGGCACACGACACACGCCCTCTGAATTGAGTACGGTCGAAATGGTCTGATAATCATTGAACCAAACCGCCCTGACGCTGTCGTAACCGCTCCAGTTGTCTCCGAGTGAAAAATGCGCCTCGATGTAATTCACCTTGTTAGTTGAGATTCTGATCGGATTGGATACCGTCAGGATCTGCTCATTAGCCGTAAAATTCAAAATCTGCCTGTCCATGTTTACCTCTCAAGATTCTTAATCCTTGCTTCATGGTCAACAACTTGTTCTTTGATGCGATCGATCTCTTTCCCGTGTTCGGTGATCCTCGAATCAAGCTTGTTCACTGTGTCCCGGAACTGATCAATACTCACTTTCAACTCTGTGATGTTTGTGTTCAAATCGAATATTGGTTTCAGTACCACGATCAGAGCACCGATCACTCCGAGAACAGCCACAATTATTTTATCTGACATATCCCATCACCTCACTTGTACGGCGGGTTGACAAACCCGATAAACGCCGATTTCGGCCTTTTGTTATACGTCACTCCCCCGCCGACGTTTCCGTCCCATGTGTAAACGGTCGAACCGACTACCTTATCGAGCAAACACGTATGTGTCGGAGACTTATCGCCCTTGAAGCAGATCGCGCCCTTCTTCGCCTTGCTGAAGTCTTTTTTAAGCAAACCCTTTTTCTTGTACCACTTCATAAGGCTCGGAGCGTGCCACCAGTAACCCGCCGACTTCTTATTCAGAGTTGAGAACGGAACCACCGACTTCAGCCCACATTTTTCGAGGCAGTAGCACACGAACAAAGTGCAGTATCCCGGAATGTATCCGTATACGGACGGCATCTGACCATTTGAGTCAATCCCACCACGTCCGGCAAAATACTTTGTGAACTTGTTGGAATACTTCCGCCCGTCCTTGCCGTGATGTGATCTGGTCTGGTACTTGCCCTTCTGAGACGCTGCGAAGTTAATGACCTTCGCCCCAACGTCTACACTGGGAGTCGGCTTCGGTGTTGCTTTAGGCTTGTTAGTGTAAAGGACCTTACCGGTTTCCGCGTATACCGAATAGCCCGGATGTTTATTACATTCAGCCTTTGCGTTTTCAAGGGACGAATACGCTCCGATCTGACTCTTGCTGTCATTCCACGACTTGCGTACTCTGTAAAGCGCGGTTTTCTTCGGCTCTGCCTTCGGTTTGATTCCGAGATAGTCCAGGATCCCCTTTGCTATCAGCTTGCCGTATTTGTCGTAGTTGTTCTTCAGGATCTTCAAATCGGCCTTGATCGCACCCGTTTCGAGGATGCAAGCCGGCGCGTCGGTTGCGTTCAGTTCGTATAAATCAGTTCTGCGACAGACACCTCTTGACCTCATCGGCATCCCCTTCGAGACGGCCGTATTTAAGGCTGTGGCGAGTTTTTTTCCGTTGCTGGATACGTAGAGCGGGTACACTCCCGAAGGGGCTTTTAAGTAGTCACAATGAATTGAAACGTAAATATCAGCCTTCTCTTTATTCGCCCAGCTGACGTCGACGATCATGTTCCTGTTATTATTAGTGTCCGCGTCGCTGATAACAGTTACCCCCGCAGCACGGAGATATTTGACAGCAGCCTTCGTGATCGGGAGCATCAGACCCGCTTCGGTGTAACCCGCATACGCGCACCCAGCGTCCCACTTGCCGTTCGTCTGTTTTCCGTGTCCGCACATCAGAGCGACTTTTTTGCTCATTCCTCGCCCTCCTCGTCATACTCGTAATCAAACTCGTTCTCTTCGGTTTCGTATTCGTAGAGGTCGTCGAGGATTTCGTCGTTCGCGTCGATAAAGTCCTCAGCCTCTTCGTCGGTCATTTCGTGACAGACATCGACCTCAGGCATCCCGACCTTCATTGATTTTGCCGCGGAAAGAACGCCTGAAAGCAAAGCGGTCAACATCCACGCCATAAATATAAAAAATGTTCCCTTTGCCGAGTCCCAGTTGAAATGTTCAATCATTGCTGGTGTAACAACGATTGTTGCGGGTGCTGTCGAAACAGCCGTTTCCCATACGGCGTGTATTGACCTCATAAACAGTGCTTTCCAAAATTCTTTATCCATTTTAATGTACCTCCGTTCTAATCTACGTACCTGTAAAGCAACGCGGCGTAAGCAACGGATGTTGAAGCCAGCGCGTCCATAGTTGAAGATCGCTTTGCGATGAATCCCCATCTGCCGCCAGCCGCCGCTCCGTATTTATACGGTGCTAGAAAATAACCGTCTACCGCGCCTGTCGCCCAGATCGACAAACACGCATATTCGGATGTGTTGTAGGTCGTTGAGAACGATGCCGTTCCGCTGGCACTTGTCGTAGCTGTTCCTGTGTGCAGAACGAATCGATCAGTAAATGCGCTAAGAAGTGCATTTGCGATCGATGTTATTACTGAATTAAGCACAGACGGAGCAATGGCTCGACGGCTTGTCACCGTACCAGCCTCCGCTTCTGCATTTGTCATAGACGGCAAAAGCGTATTAATGATCGAAGTAACCGCTGACTTGAATATGACTGGAGTAATAACCCTTTTGCTCGTAGAAGTACCAGTTTCTGCTTCACTCTGGGTCATCGCAGGCCAGTAGCTCGTCATGATCGTAGTTATTGCCGACTTAAGAACGGCTGGAGTAATTACTCTCTTACTCGTAGATGATCCTGAGGAGGCTTCGTTCACCGTCATGGCTGTGGTCACTCCAACCGAATCCGCTCCGATCTTCTGCGTTTCTGTTCCGTTATCAATAGCGAGATATGTTGAGGACGAGACGGAACCGCTGAAAGTATTTAATGCGTGTATATTCATGCCTTGCCTTCCTTACTGGAGCTTGTTCTCGCTGATATAGTTGCGAAGCTGTGTGATTTTGCTCTTCAACGCAGGATCAACAGCGAAGAAACTCCCTTTGTTGTTTGCGCTGATCAGATCGCCCGTGTCAGCATCGATCTCGTCATAGGTGTAGGTAACTCTGTCTCCGCCGTTTACGTTGAGTACCGCAAAACTTGCAAGCTGTTTGATTGTGTTAGCCATAAAGCAAATCCTCCTGACTGTTTATATAATCTTCGAAATAAGTATCATCTGGTACGTATTTATACTCTTCAAGTACCGACTCGGACTGTTCAAGTCTAATGTTCTGGTAACCTTTCTGCTTTGCCTTTAACTCCCAAGCTACCTTGAGATTTGGCGTTCCCTCAATGACGAAGTACCTACGCTGTTTGTCAGATACCCAGCAGTCTCCTTCGCCTTCCTTCTGGAGGAACACCTGATATTCAACCTTGTCCGCTATCGTTTCGGAGAAAATATCGTCAATGTCGACGTAGGCAAGTTCGTCCTCTCCGATCACAGCCTCGCCTATATCACCGAACAGCGGTGTCGGTGTTTCGTATGCGTATAAAAGACGCTCAGAGTAATTGCCAGTTTTTACGATCCTACTTTTTGCCCCATCTACGGTCAGATCGCCAAATACGGTGACCGCATTGCTACTACCGCCGCTCCAGATTTGAACCGACCCCGAGTTCTTTAATACTACCGCCGCTCCAGTTAGATATTCTAAAATACCCCCCAAGAGCAAGAGGATTGTATTCGATCCACCCATGCGGGGAGAGATCATCCCAATCTTCAGCCGTTTCTGACCCTCTGAGATATATTCGCCCCTCGGTGATTTGCGTAAGCGTCCTGCATCCGCCAGACCAGGTAGTTCCGCTCTGCAAACTGTTCCTGTTTATCTTGAATAACGCAGTTGCCGTTTCGTATTTAAGCGTATTATCAGCCAGAGTGAACCCACCGATCTGCCCCTGTTTCGTTACAAACTGTCCGCTGGTCAGATTCCAGTAGTTTTTACCAGTTTCATCTGTAATAGTACCCGCCTTGATCAGATTTGCGCTAAGCGTGCCCGTCGTGATCAAATTCGCGTTGATCCGACCATCTGCCGTAAGAGCGATATCGGAGTATGGACCCTGATAGCCGTTTGAACTGTGACCGAGTCCGTTCTGGTTGAACCGCCATACGTTGACCGCTGTGTTGATATCAGGCGTGTCCATGATCAGGATCTCTTGCGGATATCCGTCCGGTCCCGGTGTCATAACTACATAACCGCCCAGACCGCCACGGATCAAATCTGTAGCGTACTTGATCGCGCTGTCCATCATCGAATTCGTTGGAACATCGACGAGGACGTCCGCTTTGATCGCCTCTCCGAGTGAAGTCTGAACGGATCCGAGTTCGATGCTGTCGTAACGGTCAAGTAATACGTTGTAAACGACCTTAACAACCTTCTGTTCGACCGCTTCGATTCCAGCCTGTGGATAATAGACGGACACGGTGTCGCACAGCTTCACGCGCTGAAGTGCTGCGTATTCCTTGTATTCTTCCGTTTGCCACAGCTGAACGAAATCGACCGTCAGATTCTCGTTCGGCAGCCACGCCTGACTACGTTCAAAACGAGCTTGTGCTTTTGTCCGGAGCTGTTCAACTGTCGGCTTTTCCTCGAATGCGTCTGACAGATCCATCGGAGCTGCATCAATCACGGTGTAATCGACCTCAATCGGATCGTTCGTTTCGGTGCGGATGATCAGCTGATTATGGTCGGTCAGATATGCCGTTTGTCTCTCTCTCCCTGAATAAACGATCAACTGCTCCGGCAAAGTTACGATATTTCCCTCGCTGTCTGCCCAGAACGGAACGATCGCGTTATAGGATCCTGTCGTATCTATTTTCTGATTCAGGTCAACAAGATTCTTGCCATACCTGATAGCGACACCCGAATCAGTACCTCGGTGCAGATACAGTTTTACGTCAAATTTATCGAATTCATATTCGCCGGTCCCGTAAACGTCCAGTATTGAGTTTTCTTCGCCTCCGAGCATCCCACGTGCGGACCTCGGAACGGTGTTGTTGAAAGTAGCTGAAACGACCTTGTCCGTCCAGTATGTAAATATGCTTGTATTCGCTGAATGCGATTCCATCGCGCTCAGAGCACCCGCAGCCGACTCAGCTGTGAACGGCATGATCACAACGTCTGCGAGTCGGTAACTGATGTGATGAGCGTTGAACGTTACGACGCCCCGCAGATCAGGGACGGTACGCGCATAGATCTCAAACGGCTGAATATCATGGTTCTCGTCATGCGTCACAGCCACGATCCGTCCGAGCTGGATCTCGTCATAATGCACACCGTCGAGCGGATACTCGAATTCGCATTCATAAACACCGTTACGCTCTTCGGTTACGGTGCAACTAATGATATCTGACAGCCGTCCGAGACCGTTCGTCACAAACTGCGTTTCTTCGTGTGTATATAGAATCGGAATCATATAGTCCACCACCTCGGAGTAACATAGAGGAACGTTATACCGGAGCCTACTATTATTGTGTTATCTCCCGGAACCAAAGTCGGGAATCCTTCACCGGCATACTGGATATAGTCATTTCTTGCTATCATAGCGCCGTCAACCACTTCCCAAGCCTCTTGAGTTTCACAGTCGATGTATATCGTCTGCGAGGATCCTGATCCAGGAAGAACCGTCATAGATTTATCGCCTATGGTGACGGTTCCGGCTCCGTAAACCCTGAGGAGCGGTTTCGACTCGAATAGCGTCGGATTCGTTAGAGTCCCTCCTGAGCTGGTATAGGTTTTCTGTACTTGCGGATACAACCACCTCTGCGGTTTGCACTCAAAAGTGATGCTGAACTGCGCTGCGCTGTTGTATCTGACCGGACTTACTTCAAGCCCGGACTTGTACAGTGCAAGACGGAACTCATCAGGATGGTAAGTGTCTTGCAATTTCACATAGGAATAACGCGATGCAAGTACGTTTCTGAACTCTGCGATCTTGTCAGCGAAGTCCCTCATACTGTCAGCGAAGCACCCTGCCGGATACGTCACTTCGATATTTGAAAAATAGCCCTGGTCGATCGCGAGTGCTCCGTTTTTGCCCGGGATCTGAATCATTTCGACCATCCTCTCCGGCGCGTTGAAAACAGCCTCGCCGGTGACGTAAATCCCGTGGCTGAGGCTGTTTATTTCGTCAAATGTAAATGAATTAAATACTGCCATGTGCCATTTGCCTCTGTTTCTGTAAGAGAACGAGCCTCTGCTCGATCTTCAAAGCTAACTCGTTTACGTTCATTCCGTCCGAAGCGTAAACGTTTATAGTGACACCTGTGTTCATGCTATCGAGCTTGTCCCAGAACTTATCGAGCGGAACAACCGCCTCAGGTCCAGCTTCTCCGACACCGATCAAAGACGGATTGTCGAAGATACCGCCGTTTTTGTACCAGCTGATATCAAACCCGCTTGGATACTTGACTTCTTTGCCGAAGGCCTTGACGCTGGACCACTCGATTTCGAAGTGTGGCATCTTGATTCCTTTGAATATCTTCCCGAGCTTGATCGGGAACCAGCCTTTGATCTTATCGATGTAATACTTGATCTTGTCTCTTGCTGTTTTGAACGGAGTGATGATTGCATTCTTAACGGCATTCCATGCGTTTACCGTCTTTGTCTTGATGCCATCCCACGCGGTTTTTAAGTAACCCCAAAGCAGTTTCGCACCCGCTTTTATTTTGTCCCAGTTCTTGTATAACAGGACACCCGCAGCGATAACCGCACCAATAACAGCGATGATCGGCAACAGCGACCCGGACGATAACAGCCCGATTGCCCCGCTTGCCAGTTTAACTACCTTGATAACCGAACTGATACCGAGTGCGACCTTTCCGATGATGATCAGGAGCGGTCCGAGAACAGCCAGTGCAAGACCAACGTAAGTGATTATCTTCTGTGTCTGCGGTGAAAGCTTGTTGAAGCGGTCAATCAATTGCGTGAGTTTCTGAATGATCGGTGTGATCAGCGGTAACAGATTTTCTCCGATCGCCGTGCTCAGATCCTGAGTCGCAGCAGTGAACATCTTTGTACTGTTTGCCGTTCCTGAGGAGGTCCTCGAAAAGTCTCCCTGTGCGTCCTTCGTTTTAGCGAGAACGTAGTTATAACGGAGCGTTACCTTTTGACTCTGGTCCATTTCCTTCCAGACGAGTCCCTGATCCGCAGCGAACTTCTCTAAGTTGGTGTCATTCATTACGACGCCGAACTTCTTTAACGCTTCGGACTCGCCAGTGAAGATCCCTTCAAGAGCCTTCGCGGAGTCTGCCGTACTTGCATTGAAGTAAGAGCCTAAATCCGCGGACAGACCGCTCAGAGTGATCGACATTTCAGCAGCTTGTTTTTCCGTCAGGCCGATACCCTTACCAAGAGCACCGAAACCGGAAACGGCCTCGGTCGCTTGTACTTTCGACATACCGAACGCGCTTCTTGCATTATTCGCCCAATCCTTAACAGATTCGGAATTCTTACCGAACGCTACGTCTATCTTGTTGAGGTTTTCCTCATAGTCCGAAGCGTATTTAGCCGAAGCCGTGTAAGCTGCTACGATCGGGGCCGTAACGTGTGTAGTCAGAGAGCGTCCGGCTGATTCTGCCTTTTTACCAACTTGCTCGAACGATTGCTGGAGCGCGGACAATTTCGCGTTTCCGACTTCAGCAAGCTGACGCTTGAACGTTTTCAGCTTATCCTCTGTCGTGATGATCTCGCGCTGAAGTTCCCTATATTCCGCAGAAGTATTGTCGAGGTTGGAATCGTCCATTTGCTTCTGCGCCTGTTTCAGCGCATCCAGCTTTTTCTCCGTCTCGCTTACCTTCTGTTTGAGGATCTCCTGTTTCTGCGCCCACAGTTCGACCGAAGTCGGATTGAACTTCAAAGCACTGTTGACTTGTTTAAGTTCTTTATCGAGGTCACGTGTACTGTTGTTGATCTCCCTGAGAGCCTTATCAAGTCGGGTAGTATCACCGTTGAATTGAATTGTGATTCCTTTGATATTACCGTTTGCCATTGGTTCCCCTTATCCAAACCATGCGTTTATATCATTCTGCGAAGCCTTACGCCTGTGGCCCCGCTTTTCTTCTTGTTTTGCCCGCCGATCTGATTCTTCCTGTCGTTCGTTGTAATCGATCACGAAATCGACCACTTGACCGAGTTGCATCCGGCGGATATCTGACATCGTAAGCCCTCGTTCAAGTCCGGCGAGGATGATGTCGTTTAGTTTGACGGCTGAAGATCTTTCAGACTTGCTCCGACTTTCTTCAGCCTGTCCAAGTTTTTTGAACTGACGAATCCTTTCAGAATCAGTTCGTAAACAGCCGGAACGACAACATCGAGCGGGAACTCATCGAACTGTTTGACCCACTGTTTCGGAGGCGCGATATTATCGTCAGACGCCTTTGCCATCGCCCACAGCACGTTTATAACAACGTCGACCATTTCGATCTGAAACATCGGTAACAGGATTTCCATCGCACGTCCTTCGACAGCCGAAGCAAGAGAACTGACATCGAGCTTATCTCCTCCCGCTTCTGAAATGACCGAAGCGAATCCTTCGATCATCGTAGCGAGTAACGGCATCAGTGACGGAACAATATCTTTCCCGAACTGGTCGCGATATTCCATTACCCAAGCAACGTTATTGTTCAGTTCGATATCCTTATCGCCGATGGTAATAACCTTTTTCATTTTTCACCTCCTAAAAAAACAGAGGCGAGACTATTCCGCCCCGCCTCAATAGATCATTATGGCGCGAGTTCCGGAGCTGTCGGAGCGGTGAACAGTGTTGCGTAACCAGTGTCGCCCGGCTTGAACGACGCCATTGAAACGCCAGTCGCATTGTCTCCTGTGCAAGTAACACCGATAGTCTCCGTAGTCGGTTCTTTTGTATCCTCGATAGTAGCGAATTCGCGGTTGATAACTCCGAATGCGCAGTTGTACAGGATAACTCTTCTCGACTCAGCGTCTCCCTCGACCTGAAACGCGATATAGCACTGTGGCTTGATTGCGTTCTTTACGTTAGCAAGACCGCCGTTTGTGAGTGCCCTGTAGCCAAGGAACTGTGTTTTGAACTCGTCGCTGAATTTCGCAACCTCAAGATCGCCCTCGAGTGTTCCGCCGGAGAATCCGCTCCAGTACGGAATGTTATCCGCATAGAACGTATTGCTTTCAGCCTGTTCCTCTGGAGCAAAGCTGACCGCACCCGGCTGATGATATGGAGTGCCGAGAGTAACGACACCCTGATCAGAAACAGTGTATGTTCCAACGTGGAGCTGCGAAATACCAAATTCAACTTTGTTAGCCATTGATTAGCCCCTTTCTTGTAGTTTTTACGTTGTCGTAAATGATGTAATAGACCCCTTCGCTTTCGTCGTAGAGGTCAGGACCTTTATCGTATGTATAGCCATTGTCGAGGAGTGTCTGCTCGATCTGCTCCTCGGAGGCTTCGTTTTTAGTCTTGAAGTAATAAATCAGCTGATAAAAATTGACACGGTGATACCCGGTGTTATCAGCGTAAAATATATCCTGCCCCGCTCCCGTATATGAAAAATAAGGAAGGGGCTGCCCCTTCCTGAAATATCCGTATACGCACGGCAGATTGATTGTCTCGATTATCTGGTAAAATGTCATTTCTCAAGTTTCCTCTCGATCTCTTCCGGGAACTCTTCGTTTGCCCATTCCTCGACCGGCTTGATGTGAATGATCTGACCACGTCCGGCACTTGTGAAACCGTAGGACCTGAGATTCCCCTGATGGTCACGGTTGATGATTTCGTGCGGTTTTTCGAGCAAGTGCGTCAGTTGCCAATCCGTCCGATTGTAAACCGTGACCGTATAGATCCCATCGGTTCCACGCTCTTTTTTCACCGACCAGCCTCTTGCGTAACTACCCGTTTTACGTGGCGAGTCGCTCCTGAGTTTACGGACAGCTTCTTTCGAAACCTTGTCCGCTGCCTCGTTCGTTGCCCGCTTCACTTCTGCGGAATACTGGTCGAGTATGTATTCCATCTGAACGACGAAATCATTACTGCTCATTCCCGACCCGCTCCTCGCAGATTAGCGAAATTCCGTCACGCTGTGCGGACCAATCAACCCGAATAACGCTATATTCTCGCCCCTCGAACGTCAAAACCTTCTGCCCTGAGTAATCCATCCTATTCGAAATAAACAGCGTCAGAGACGGTTTTAAGCCGATTTGCGAAGCGTTGTAAAACTCGGATTGATACACACTGCGAGGCTGAACGAACACTTCGGTTTCCGTGACCGGAAGTGTTTCATTCCCATGCGCATCGAATGTCGGTGTGCCGTATGCTTTCAGTGTTGCAACGCTGTCATACATTACTCATCACCCCAATTCGTGTACCCGGTCGCTGTTCCAAGCTGAGCCTTCTGCTCGTCATAGGATCTCTTCAATCGGTCATAATCCTCAGGGAGTCCGAACGACATTTTGCAATAGGTGATTATAGCTTTCGAAACGAGCGCATCGAGCTGATCAGGAAGAATCACTCCGGCAATACCGAGATCGAGTTCAGCAGCATTAATGAGATCTGTCAACTCGGCATCGTATGCCGTTGTTGATATTCTGAGTGCCATTTTTACCTTGTCGAGCATATTTATTACCTCATGAACTATTTTTTCTTCGCTTTGGCTGGTTTCGCCTCAGCTTTTTCAGCCTTCGCCTTGACCTCGACCGCGTTGTTAAAGGCTATCAGCCTCGAAGCCTCTTTATCAGAGACCTCGAGAACTGTATCCTTTGCGAATCTGACAACGGTGTCGCGTGTCAGTTTGATCTTCATTATGCTGATACCTTAGCGAAGAACTTGTTGCCAACCACTCCGATGGCTGCCGGCTGTCTGCCGAGAATCTTAACGATGTCAGATGTCATGAGAGTCTTGTCATCGTATTTGAACTCAACAGCGGAGCCCTTAGGAAGATTCATCATTACACCGCTCAGGTCTCCGATGATTGGAGCAGTAGCAGCGTCTGAGAACAGAACCTCAAGTCCATCGAATGGATCCACCGCATAAGATGCGGACAGCTGGAGACTTCTGTAAGATGCGTACTGTGCCGGTGTGCAGATGATAACGAGATCGTTTGCAGCGGAGCTCAGGAGTGCTCTTGCCTGTACGAAGTCGTCGATAGCACCAGCAGCAGAGCCAGTCTTTGCTACGGCTGGAGCTGTGGCTGTGGCTGTCTGTGGAGCTGCGAGGATAGCAGCAACAACAGCGTTCTCCTCAGCCTTGATGATTCCACGAGCAACCTCGTCATAGATGTAGGACAGATAAGCCTCGCCGCTCATGCTGTCGAGAGCCTCGTCGGAGATCTGTACGAACTTCTTGTAAGTTTTAGGAACGAGATTTACGATGCCGAGTGTCAGAGCCTCCTCTGTGATGGCCTCGTGTCCCTCGCTCAGCTGTGAAGCTGCTGGAGCCGAGATTTCGAATCCGACCTTTACGTTTCCGGCTGCTTCCATTCTGCGGACTCTTCTGAGGATCTCGCTGTCCTCGAGCCTCTTTGCTACGATGTCAGCAACGAACGAAGGAACTGGAACTGCGCCGTTCTGTGTGTTGTCGCTGAAAAGAGTTCTGCACTCTGTAGCGTCGCCAGTCTTGATGTACTTCGCAAATGCCTCGATGTACTCGTGGCTGTTTCTGATTTCCATATCAGTCATTTTGTGTTCATCCTTTCTTGTCTCAATTTCTTTTCCGGCACCCTTAGCAACGGCCTCGGCTGCTTTGCGTTTTTCTTCGATTTCAAGGTTGAGAGCTTTTGTTCTCTCCTCGATTGAGTCGAGTTCAGCGTTAAGAGTCTCAATCTGTTCAGCTGATGCCTCATCCAGTTCGACAGCGATTGCCGACCTTCTCTCTTCAAGTTCCTCAAAACCGAGCGTCATGATTTCTTCGTGTGTCATTAGTTGTTTCCTCCTAACGCTCTTGCTTTAACTTCTGCTCTCCTCTGCTCGAGTGCTCTCTTCTCCTCCTCAAGTCGCTCCGCTTGAATCCGCTCGATCACTCCGTCGGTCAGATTGCCAATGCTTCGAGTTACCGCATCCGCAGCAATCGAAGTGCCGTCATTGGCTGGAATTGAAACTGCGCTCACATCGTAGAGCTTGCCAACCTTAGTGATGTGTCTGGTATAGATCCAGATTCCGTTATCATCCTGTTCGCGATCTTCGGAATCACCGGTAACCGTAAAACCAAAACTCATCCTGTCGGTATAGCCTCCGCTGATCTCTTCGTAGAGCTCGCGTCCGATCTCCGTTCCTCCGAGGTCAGCCTCTATAAACAAACCCTTCTCGTCCGGCTCGACTCGAAGCGTGTTGTTTCTTGTCCTTGCGAATACTCTTCCGGCATGGTCATATTGCATGATCACGTCGCTCATATCGGTGTCATCGAACGCGGTGCGGTCCACGACCTCCCACAGTTCCCAGCCTTCACCGCCGAACAGCTTGTAAGGCTCATCGAATGTGCTTGCGTATCCGACTACGATTCTCTTGTCCTCATCGCCCTCGATGGCTTCGCGGACTT
>Ga0326512_10000813_pt1 | contig 26288 bp, 33 predicted proteins | sample 1_2617_0518_D_FD_203652 | JGI IMG/M metagenome (GOLD analysis project Ga0326512, IMG submission 203652) | Bovine rumen microbial communities from UC Davis, California, United States - 1_2617_0518 | ecosystem: Host-associated > Mammals > Digestive system > Stomach > Rumen | place: USA...
TATCTCATAATCTCTTTGTTTTGCTTTCATTTCCCAATCAAACTCACAATCGGGTGTTCCGCTTACAACAAAGTATTCTTCCGTTTTTTCGCTTATCCATACAGGATTTTCAGAATATGATTGCAAGAATACTTGATAATCTTGTTTTGTGTTGATTGTTTCAAGGAATACAACATCGTGATATATATAGCACTTTCCGTCTTTTCCTATCTTCCCATGTCCTGTATCTCCGAACATGGGGCATGGTGTTTCATATGCTGATAAAAGGCGGTCTCCGTAATGGGGTGTGTGAACAAGTCTGTTCTTTGTGCCTGAAACAGTAAAGTTTCCATATTGCACATGGAGATTTCCATTCACATATGTGTCAAGAGCAAATAGCTTGATTACAGGATTATTCCAATCAGCATCCCCTATTTCAATGTTAGAAGATGTCAGATATAATGAACCGTCTTCTCGCAAAGTTATTCCTTCTCCGTTTGTAAGTTTCTTATTAACCTGTGATTGCATATTTGTGAATTGTGTCTGCATAGGAATGTCGTACTCATTTATATATTCAGAGCCGATTGCTTCAATGTTGGTGGATATTGCTTGTATTCCGCTAACTTGTCTTTTTAAGACATAAGAATCAAACGCACCTGATTCGCCATGAACTGTTACTTGTGTTCCTAACTCATAGTACATACCACTTGTGCAATCACACTTAAAAGGTGTGTAATCAAAGTGTTTATATAATTGGTATAAATTCTCTGCCATTGCGTTTGCATCTGTTGAATCCATACCAATAAGGAATATATTTCCGTTTACAACATATCTATTTAGTGTCTCGGTTTGTGCGGTTACTTCCGGCGAATCGTATAAACCGATAATCTCTCCATTTGCGTTTGTGATTGCAACAGAGTTTATTGGGTTCACAATGTAATCTTCATATATACAAGAATGATAGGTCTGAAGATCGTTTGCCAACACACCGCCCTCTCTGTCTCCACCTCTAGGGTATAATGTGTTTAATGGGTATAAATCCTCACTAGGATATAATGCAGATTTTTCAAGCCTTATAGGCTGAAACCAACCCTCTTTATTTATGTGACCGAATACACCGCAAATTTCCAACAAGTCTTCCAACGCATCTCTACCCTTTAAGGATTTTGGGGATATATATTGTGAAAGTTCCATTTCTTGATTAGGAAGGTTAACAAGATATTGCATATCAACAGGACAACCAACGGCATGACACAATGATATAATTGCGTTTCCCAACACATTTCTAAAATATGGTGGTTCACTAGGGTTTGAAAAGATGTAGTTGTACCAATCAACAACATCTTTGTCAAACATAGACATATTATCTGTTCCTATAATATCTATGTATTTTCTGTCTGCACTTCTTGTTACAGCCTTTACTTTGTACCACCCTATTGTGAAGTAGTCTGTAATGTTAAGCCTTTCATTCCGTAAAAGCATAGTCACCTTAAACGGAAGTCCTTTTATATCTTCCGGGATTGCCTTGCTTTTTATCTTGATTGTTGCTCCGTTTGATTTCCCAAATTGCAGATATTCTTGATCTATAAGTGATTCTTCTAATGACATACCCTCATAAGAAATTTCATCTTCAAGAACCCTTATTTCCCTCGGTGAAGGTGTAGCATTATCGCATATTGAAACCCGAATGCTTTTCTGCGTATCACTTGCATCAAGTAATTCTCTTTGTTGCTGTGTATAAGCCATTACGCACTCGCCCCCTTGCCATAGCCGATAAAGGCGATTCGTGTTTGATTGTATTTAATCTCCGTAGAATCTGCGTAATACATTTGAAATGTAATATCAGGAACATAACAATACTGTTGCACATAAGAATCAAGTTCAGGCACATAAAGACGAACTAAACATTTCTTCTCAACCGCACTTGTATATCGTGCAGAAATCTGTGACATAAGTTCTGTCATTTCTGTATTTGTCATAAGAGGAACTGTCTCGAACTCAACCTTGTATAAAAAGTTATCAAGTGCGTGTCTCTCTAAATCTCCGAACTGATTTCTTCCTGAATCTATGTCCTGACCGCTACGCAATACAGAGTAAGTTTCAGCTCTAATATATTTAAGTGGTATTACATATGGTGTTTGCCCTGTTGCATAAGGCATGATTGTAATTAGATTACCTTGATAAGCCATAATTAAAATAGACCTCCATTAAAAAGAGGGTGTCCGAAGACACCCTGTGAGAATAGAAACGCATAATGCGTGACTATGCAAATATATTCCTTCCGTTAATCATCTTGTAATTAGCATTGTATTTTCTAACCGCTGTTCCAACATCATCAACAGAAATTCCAAACTCTTTGTTTACGAACTCTCTCATAAGTCCGATTTCCTCTTGCATTAAAGCATTCTGCTGTCTTAACAAAGCATTGCTTTCAAGGTTTCCTTGATATACGGCACTTGAAATTCCTTCTGTAATTTGCTGATTATTAGCAACTACTGTTCTTCCGTTATCAAATTTACCTATCAATTCTTCGTGGTTTGCTCTAAACCAACCATCTTCCGGGAATCCGCCACTTGCAAAGAATCCGCTAAAGTCACTAGGAACTATTCTTCCTATACCATTCTTGAATCCTTTGAAACGCAAGATTACATCCCAAGGATAGTTGTAATATCCTTTAGAGTAAATCTCTCTACCTGTTTGGTCTCCAGCTTTACCACCGAAAGCCTTGCCGAACTCATTTGCAGATGCGTGTACTAACTTTCCACCACCTAATGCAAGTGCTGTATGGTGCTTATGATTAAGAAGAATATCTCCTTTCTTAATTCCACCACCTGTTGCCTTGTTTATTGTTTTTGTAACATCCTTAAAGCCATTTGCAAGTGCTACACGCATTAAGTTTCCTGTGTATGTTGCACCGCCTGTCTTCAAAGGTATTCCAGCTTGCTGAAATGCACTAATAACAAATGAAGAACAATCATAATCAGGTGTTCCCCAACGATTGCCTTGGTCATAACCATGACGGTTATCATTTGCGATATTCAATGCCCATTTAACAGCCTTATTTACCTTGCCACCGCCTAAAGAATTAAACATACTCTTTAAGAAAGCAACTGAACTGTCAAATACTTTGTTTACCGCACCTCTAGCAATTTCCGCTATCGTGCCTTTCGCATCAACCTTAACAAACTTACCGATTGCGACTTTCATCAACTCTCCGGGTTTGTCGGAATAGTCCATAACATCACCTGTGAATGACTTAACCGCATTTACAAGTCCGCTTAACGCATCACCTACACCATTTTCAAATCTAGGTATTCCGTTCATAAATGCCTTTGTTTGACTTGCCGGCATAATCTTTGTTCCCTTTTTCATATCAAGAAGAACATTTCTGCCCTTTGGAATAAATGGCTGTCCGTTTGGCGGTATAATCATTTCTCGGTATGTGCTACCTTTTTGGTCATTTACCATACCTATTTGGTCACGATCAAGTCCATTCGTACCATTTGCATACTGTGGAATAGTCCACTTTGCAAGCTGTGTTTTTGAATTGACTTTAGAAAGCACCCAATTTATACCACTAATAACACCATTTATTGCGCTTCCGATAGGCTTGATGATTGAATTGGCTACTGACTTGAAGTAACTACCAATACCATTCCATATCTTTTTAACCGCATCAAAAGCAACACTAAAAGCATTCTTTATCGTTACGGCAATTCCTGAAAAGACTGATGAAAGTCCTTGATTTAATGAACTAAACCATTGTGTTATGCCGCCCCATGCGTTCTTTACAGAAGCCAAGGCATTTGCGAAATTGTTTGCGATATTCACTCGAAGATTGTTAAATGTTGTCGCAATAGGGGCGATAACATTCTGATTAAACCATGTAGCAACAACACTCCAACCTTGTGCAATGGCATTTTTAGTGCTACTGAAAGCATTTACTATCGTGTTTTTAAGGTTCGTGAAAGCATTACTGATAGGATTGATTACATTCTGTGTAAAGAAGGTTGCAACCTTATCCCATACAGTTTTTGCCATATTCCAACCGCTTATAAGTGCGTTTCCAAGGTTATTTCCTAGTTTCTTGCAACTATTCCCCAACTCTTGAAGTTTAATGCCGATTGCACCTACTCCACTTGCAACCTTTTTAACAGTTCCCATGAAGTCTTCAAGCATAAGTTCCATAGCGTTTATAACTTCTTCGGTTGAAATGCTATCGTCTCCGCTTATAAGCCTTAATAATGGTGTTACAGTAATATCAAGTACAGCTCCGTCAGATATTGCTTTTCCTATCTCTGAAAGACTTGCATCCATATCGAGTAGGTCTTTGATTCCGCCCATTGCTTCCTCGCCTGTGGCAGATTCATAATACTTCTGACCTATCTTATATCCAACAACCGCTATTGCTATTGTAAGTCCTACTTTACAAAGGACAGAACCTAATGTCATCATCATCGCAGATGTGCTCGCAAATCCCATTGAACCCGCAAAACTTGCCATTGCTTCACTTGTAAATGCCGCTTTAAGTGCTGAACCGGCTGCAATAACTTTACCACCTATCTTCCAAGCAAAAGGAAGCATTACAAGACCGATTGCAACTTTAGTGTCAAATTCAAGTTCATTACTAAACTCAAATGCACCTTTAAGGATTGCACCTATATCGAGGTTTTCTAAAGCACCTCTTACAAGGTCAACAAGTCCATCTACCCATACATTTAAGGTATGCGCAAATTTCTTCCAATCAAAGTCTGTAAAGAACTTATTGATTGCTGTTGCGATTGATTCTCCAAAGTTATAGAAATCAAATGTTTCTCCAAATGAATCAAGGAACTCTAAAGCACTATTAAGCGACTTTGCAATAGTTGAACCTACATCACCGAATAATCTAGGTGTAATAAGTCCATTAAGGAAATTTGCAAGGCCTGTTCCGAAGTTTCTCATTTTTTCATAGACAGAATCCCATGAAATACCTTCAAGTGCATCTGCTATCTTGTCGCTTATTCCTCTTCCTAACTTGAATAAGGTGTCCCAATCAGATTCAAACAGACTATCTGTTTTCTTCCATTTTCCACCTACATCTGCGGCAGAACCGTTTAGATCATATCCGTCACCACTTCCGCCACCTTTTCCACCGCCTTTATTATCATCAGGAAGTGTCAAGTTATTAAGTTCGTCAATTCCTTGTAATTGCTTTTTGAACTCTTTAGCATTCTTTGCGGCTGTTCCTGTCCCACTTGCTAAATCATCTGCTGCATCTGCCGCATTCTCAACATCAACAGTTATTCCGCCTGTACCTGTTTCATAAGTCCAACCGAATATCTTTCCAAGTGAATTGGCAACTACAATCGCAAACTCGTTAAGAGCCTTGATTGCGTTATTTATCCATATCATTAAAGGCTTGAAAGCATTGATAAGCACTCCACCGATAGTGCCGGCTAAATTCTGCAAATTTGCCCTAATCTTAACCATGACATTATGCCAAGTATCAGAAGTACGAGCAAAGTCACCCATGATGTTCTTACTATTTGCCATTACATACTGATAACGAAGCATTGTCTTTTCGGCTTGTGTCATACTGTCAATGTCTGCATCAAGTCCGTTTTTTAATGCCCATTCTTTAAGGGTTGCTTGCGTTAGGTCAATTCCGTATGCTCTCAAAGGCTTCGTCATACCTGTGAAGATTGCTTGCATCTTTTCTGTTGTTTCTTCTTGCGAAACATCATAGAAAGAAGCATAATCAGCGGCAAGTTTTGTGATGTTTACCGCCATATCTCCCATTGTAGTTCCTAAATTCTTATAAGCATCTTCTGAACCTTTAAGTTTGTTTGCAAGGAACTCATTTGACTTTGCTACGGCACTATTTGTAATACCCATTGCATTACCCATAGCCATATATCTTGAAGCATACTGTCTTGAAGCAAGTTCGCCCATTCCGAACTTATCTATTGCATCTTTTGTGAAGTTATCAATAGAGGTTCTCATGTTACCGAATGAATGCTGAACTACATTCTCAACCTCTGTGAGTGATGATGCAATGCTTACAGACTTGCCTAATACCTTTATTGCCCTGAATAAGAGCCAATATGTTGCATATAACTTTCCTATTGCACTTGCCAATGAGAAAGCCTTTTTAGAGGTTGTACCGAAAGAAGTACCAAGGTTAGTCATTGACCTTCCTAAACTTCTTGCCATACTTCCGGCTTTACTTCCGCTACTTGCCAACTGTCCTAATGCCGATACCATTTTAAGCACATTTGCATTGACATTTGGAGCGGTCTGTAATATACGCATAACCTCTTTTAATTGGTTTGCCATAGGCACAAGGGCATTTGTTACTGTTGCCGCCCTATTACCAGCACTTGCAAGCTGTCCTAATGCTGATACAAACGATGTAATTGTTGCATCAACTCCGGGCATTGCACTTATTGAAGTGATAACCCCTTTAAGTGTACTTCCTAAAGCTGGAAGATAACTTACTGTTGCTGATATATATTGTCCTGACATTCCTAATTTTGCTATCGCATTTGTGAATGAGATAACATTTCTCGACACCGTAGGGGTGTCTACAAGGGCAGTTGCTAATTGCTTAATACTTTGCCCTACCTGTGTGAAATTAGCCGAATTTACACCGCTTACGTCAAGATTAGATAGGCTTCTTAAAGCCGATGTAAGCGACTTTAAACCTGATCCATCAAAAGAAACATTCCCAAGTGCTGTCATTCCTTGTGCTAAAGGAACTAACGCATTTGAAACTGTTTGAATTTTTGCTGTGTCAACTTCATTTATCTTGTTTATACTCTTTGCAAAACGAGTAAAATAAGACATTTTTGTATTTTGGTTAAAATACTTTGTTGCATCTGCAAGTTCTCGTATTCCTGTCGCAACAGGTTTGAAGGAGATTCCATTTGCAGCACTTAATGATCTTGAAAGTTTATCAAGACTTGCGGCTGCTCTATTAAGTTCTCTTGTCGCATCATTCGATGCCGCTTTAATCTCAAGACCTATTGTCTCATTCATTTCTTTGTTTCTCCTTTTGTGACAGGTTGAAGTTGGTCATTTTCACTTTAAGAGCCGACATAAATAACTCTCTCTTTCTCTGCAACTCTTCTTCCGAATTGTTTTTGTTCTCCGAAAAAGGTTTATCAGGGTATTTATGCGGTTTCGAATGTTTACCACTTAATTGATTGCCTACTGTACTTGCTATTGCTTCCGCAAAGTATATTCCAAGGTTATAGTTGTTTATATCATCCCTTTTTCTCTGTTCATCGAGATAATCTCCATAAGCCTTGTAATATGCTCGTAATTTCCTAGGTGTTAAATGGAAGAATCGTTCTTCAGGAACACCTATCCTAATTGCTTCGGGGAGCATTTCATCAAATACTATGCTTCGGTAGTCTTTGTGGCTTTCTTCTTGTGGTCTTGGGGAACTTTCTTGGGTTTCTCCTCTTCCTGAACAAGACCGATCTGTTTGAAAAAACCGTCTTCATCCATAATAAATATCAAATAATTAAGCAAGCCATACCATGTTGTGAGGTCTGTATCTGTCTCCTCGTCATATGCACCTGACTTAACAAGTTCCTTAAAGAGTGCCTTTGCATCGTCAATGCTCTGTACTTCGTGTGAATGATATTCAAGAAGTCCGGCATAAAACAATGTTAAAGCGGTCATAGGAACATCAGCCATTCTCTCAATAAGTTCTGCTACGTTTTCGTTTGCATCATCGACAAGAGACATTGCTTGCATAATGTTCAATGTTCTAGTTGTGCACTCGTTATAGAGTGAAGCTTCAATCGTAAATTCAATTTTGTATTCTTTGTTTCCAATCTTTAATCTCTTCATAGTCACTTCGTTCCTTTCTCACTAAAAAAAATAAGGGGCAGAACTAGTCCGCCCCATGTTATTAGGCACTAACAGTTACTTCACAAGTATCTGTGAAAGAGCCATCATGTGTGGTTACAGTAATTGTTGCTGTACCCTCACTCTCTCCTGTAACAACTCCGTCTGCAACTGTGGCTACGTCTGTATCATCAGAAGTCCATGTTACAACTCTGTCTGTTGCGTTTGAGGGTGCTATTGTTGCTGTAAGTGTTTCAGAACCACCAACAGAAATTGTGGTTGATTCTTTGTTAAGTGTTACCCCTGTTACAGCGACAGGGTTTACGAAAAAGCCACCGCTGTATCTGTTCCAATGTACTCCTCAATAGTAAGGTTCATTGATGCAGTAAGAAGCTCGTTCTGTCCGAACTCCGGCTGTGGAATAGATGCAGGCAACTGTGCGGTGAAGAAGAAAGCATCTGTAAATCCGGGAACAATAGTCTCAAACCATACTTTCTTTCCTTCGGTAAGTCCCTGATATGTGGAAATAAGTGTCTCCCACTCTGTCTGTGTCTCGTCTGTAAGGTTTACAGCAATCTCAACAGTTCCGCCTGTATCTGCTCTACCAGCTACATATCTTGTTACATAATCTTCAAGTGCAGAAGCATCAATCTGTTCAGGCTCAATAGAAATACCACCGATTGAGTTAATTCTGTGCAACTGCGAAAATGTACCGGGCTTTGTTCCAGCTGTGGTCTCAACACCATAACCGAAAGTAATACCAAGTGTGCTTATTCCAGCTTCCATTTAATTTTCCTCCTTATTGGATAAATAAAAAAGGAAGGCATAAAGCCTTCCAAAAGTTAATATGAATCAAAGAGGATAGATCCTCTATAAAACATCGTTAAATGCTATTATTCGTTCAAACCTCATTGATACCTTGTGTAAAGAACCATCTTTTGTTTGAACAGGTATAAATACCGTGTTGAATCGCATAGACTTCATAATGCGTACTATTTCTTGCATAACTACTTTTGCTTTATTCACACTTTCGTTGTCATAAACATCAATTTGAAATCCGGCAATTACAGCATTTATATCAGAATTTTCAAGATCATTACCTACTTCGGGAAGTGCGATGTTCAGAACATTCACAAAAGGAAATTTAGTAGGTGTATTCTTCTCAATCTCTGTCGAAAAGTTCTCGCCACTCATAGAATATCTCTCTTTAATCTCACTCGAAAACTCATTCTTTATAGTTGTGAATACTTTGGGGGATATTGCAAATATCCAATTTGTGTTACTCATTTTTTGAGAACTCCTTTTACTACTCTATCCTTTTGCTTAAGAACTTCCATTCGTGCTTTATACATTGGCATTGTGGCTTTAACACCATGCGTGTATATCCACTTACCTTCTTCGTCTTTGAATGCCCAACCATCTTCAAATGCGTGTGTTTGTCCGGGGAAAGTACCAACTCCATATCCGTCTGCATCTGCATCAGGGTTAGGGGTTTGGTTATAGTGAATACCAGCTCCATATTCGATACCTAATAACGAATCAAAACCCATTGCCATATCTTCACCCTCTGCAACTACTCTTTTGCAAGCCGCATCAGGTGTGCTCAAATCTTCAATACGCAAATGAACATGATTTTTTAGTGTGCTCTCGTTGATGTTTGTTTCTGCAACTTTATAGGCTGCATTCGCAAGTGTATCAACATATTGCTTTGTCGCATTGTTAATCTTGTTCTTTGTTGCATTTATTTGGTTTATGGCATTTTGAATACTGTCTTGATCTAGTATGTTTATGGTTATCTTCTTACTCACTTATGACACCCCTTAAGCATTACTTTGACGAAGTTTAGTGAGGGAGAAACTTTAACAACAGTAAAGTCTGCACTTGTTTCATCAGGTACAGTTTCTTGGCCGATTGCCTTGTAAACTATCTCACTATCTTTCCATATCAACGCACCCTCTTTAATAGGAGAGCCTATTTCAACCATAATTACCGCTTCATAATCAGCCGTTGAAAGTCCATACGGCACGGATTCAGCTTCTTGACCGGCACAAGAAAAGGGAGCGAAGAACTCAACAGGTTCTGAATACACAATCTGTGTTTCGCCTGTATCGTACTCATTCCCTTCATCGTCTATGTACGGTATAGAAATTTCTCTATCTTGCAATGAATAATACATTGCTATTTTATTCTGTCTCGCTATCATCATTTGAGGAATCCTCCTCTAATTGCTTCTTTGTGGATTTTAAGACTCTTACTATCCACTTTGGCATTATTCTAGGGTTGCACTCATATAAGTTCTCACAAGTGCTTATACACTCGTTTAAGACGATATAGAAACATATAATCATACCAAATGGCATATTGACCTTGATTGTGATTGGTAAACTTGCACACATCATAGGAATTGCATAATCAAGAAAAAAGCCAAAGAATAGACATATAAGAAGTGCAATCTTTTTGTAAAAACCTTTCTGCCCTATCTTGCTATCAACTTCCTCTTTGATGTTTGCTTTAACAACTCCTGTTACGAAGTCAAAAAAGATTGCAAATGCCACAAGAAGAATCATAGTACCATATTGGTTCATAAAGGTTGTTATCAACCCTAAAAGCACCGATAAGAGCCACTTTATCTTTTCCATAAAGCATTATCTCCTTTTATTTTTGAATGAATGACTATCCCACCACCGCATATGTCATTCCCCTTCGCTATCCGTCAAAAGATAGCAAGCACTTACTTCTTAAAATATCTTTACAAATGCGTGAATCCCGTTGAATAACTTTTGTCTATCATCCCAATGTCTTGTTGTTCCGGGTTCAACATGGTTATCCTCGAAAGAAGCACCCACTTGCATATAATCGTATAGTGCTATGTTACGAATTGCAGAATATAGGTTGCATAAATCGTCATTTATCTGTTGTTCGGTCAAGCCTGTAACAACATAATTTCTGACAAGTTTAACCTCGTTAATTGCATTCTTGACCTTTGCAGAAAGCAAGTCTGCATCAAAGTTCGCATCACTCTGTAATTCGATTGTTAAATCTTGTACTAAATCTTCTTGCAATGACATAACTAATCACCTATAACTCAAATTTCTCAATGAGAGCACTTTTAAGAGCCGAACCGCTCATGTCTTTTGCCTTTGGGATTCCTTCCTCTTTAGCAAGTTTGCGTAAGGCATCTGTGCTCATTCTATTTATTTCTGTCTTGGTATAAGTTTTAGGTTCAAATGGTAGAGGTTCTTTTTCAACCTCTACCACCTTTGATACCTTTGAAAAATCCTTATCCTTGACATCAGGTATTTCAGTTCCAGCTGGAATCCAATTACCATTGATACATACGATATGAGGATATTTCATAATCTATCTCCTTATTACTGTGCAACATTAAGAACAAATGTTGAATCCATACCCTCGTAAGAAGGAAGAACAATCTCTGATGCGGTTACAGAAGTGAGAACCGGAGGTCCAACCTCTGTCTTTGTTGCAACAGCAATTCCCTTGCCATAGATAGCAACATCTGCATCAACCTGTCTTGCACTTCTCTCTTCGGGTGTAGTACCGAACCATGTTCCGCCAAGAACACCATCAGGAAGAAGTGTAACCTTCTTGTCAGGATAGAAAGGAAGGTCATTTGTTCCGTCATTGAACATCTTGTTGTAAACGATAATGGTAAGTCCTGTAAGACCTTTAATAGTCTGAATAACCATTTCATCGTTAAGGAATACATGAGCTGTTACATTCTGTGCAAGAACAGCATCCTGAACCTCTTTACAAGCAATAAGATAACCGAATGTAGTCTCATTCATAAGAATGTACTTCGGTGCTTTACCAAGCCTGTTAAGAGCCTTCTTTGCAGAGATAAGGTCTGCAATAGGTGTAGCGGTTGAAGAAGCTGTCCAAACCTTTGTGTTGTCTGTTGAAAGGTCAACATAGTGGTTTGCAGCATATGTTCCGTTAGGATCATAGTCATATGAATACTGAACACCATCAGATGAAACAACGATTGTGGGGTGTCCATTTACTGTTGCAAGAAGCTGCATTCTCATTCTCTCGGGAACTACCTCTGCACCTCTTACAAGTTCGCTTGCATCGTCATATACGCTCTGCAATGCTGAATCAAGATAAGGATCATCAACAGACTTGATTCTGTCAATCTCCTGTGCATCTTCCTCTGTTACAATCATGCTCTCACGGAAGAAAGCCATCTGTGACTTCTCTGTCTTAAGTCCTTTTCTAGCTCTAATAGCCGGAATTGCATCGAAGTTAGATGCGGCAAGTGAAACAGGAAGTCCTTTGCTTGTCTTGATCCACTTAAGGTCTAATCCCTGTTTCTTCTTTTCAGGAAACCAATTAAGTCCGAGATAAGAAATCTCATTGCTTGCGGTTTCTGTTACGGCAAGTGCAATAGCCTTTGAATTTACTACTTCATTTACTAACATCGTACATACCTCCTAATTATTCAAATACAATCATTGGAAGGGCAGCCTTAACATCTGCATCATATGTAACACCTGAATGTGTCTGTGCAAGAGTAGTGTTAAGGTATGCTTTCTTCAAGAGTGTTCCAACAGGTCTGTCCTCTGTTACATCGTGAAGCAAAATTCCAACTACTGTTCCTGTGTTGTCAACTGTTCCGTCAGCACCGATAGGTGTTCCGGCTTTAACAACTTTCTTTCCGTTTACTTTGTCAGTTACACTTGTGAAATCAAGTGATTTTGCAATTCCCTCGAAGGGTGCTCTCTTAAGAATAAGCACATCGCCAAGAACTGCTGTCTCTTCAAACTGCATATTCGACATTTTAATTACCTCCTACATAATGTGACAAAATGTCATTGTTTGTGTCATTTTTAGCACCAAACATCTTCTCAACAATCTGTTCAGCCGATGTTTTAGTCTCTTCATTTCCACCACTTCCACCACCGGGATTCGATGCGTTTGCAGCAATCTCTTTTTCCTTTGCGGTTGCAGCGGCAGATTCTCTATTGGCAATAATCTTTCCGAGAACATCAAAATCAATAACTCCGTTTTCATCGAAAAGTGTGTCCGCTTCCTCACCTGTGATACCTTTTTCAGCAAGTTTGTTGCGTGTTTCCATGATTCTTATTTTCTTTTCGAGTTCTGCGATGTGCTTATTAGCTGTCTCTGTCTGTTTATTTGCTTTCTCTACATCTGACATCTTTTCTTCGTTTAATCTGTCAAGTTCAGCTTGCAACTCTGCCGCCTTGCTTGCGTTCTCACGAAGTGTCTCTGCTTCCTCTTTTGCTTTTCTTGATTCTCCGTTTAGCTGATTTAGATATGCTGAAATCTGCTCCGAAGTGGGTTCTTCAATTCCAAAACCGATAAGGTTCTGTTTTGCTTGTTCTCTAGTCATAATTATTTACCTCCATACACTTTTATTACGCTGTCTGTTTCAGCTGTAAGATATTTGTTTTACTATTTACGCATAGTTGCATATATAGAAAAAACAGCCTTTTAAAGCTGTTTAATTCTCCATTTCACTTACAAGTGCCTTTGCTTTTTCTACTTGGTCTTGCAAGCCTAATTCTTCAATTTTCTCGTCTATGGTTTGATAGAGTGCATCAAGGTAAGGTTTTGAAATCAAGAATACCTTTTCTGCATCTGTCCAAAGACCGCAAGTCTTGATTGCAACAAGCGGATGAATACCGGCTCCAACAAGCATTTGGAATACTTGTGCTTTAACTTGCATATTGTCTGTTGGTGAGTGTGAAATCTGCACATCATAGTCCATAATGCCAAATGCACACTCTTTGTTGCCTTTTGCCTGTCTTATGACGGTTAAAATGATATTGTTAAGTCTCTTTTCTGCTTCAACAACATATGGATCGTGAAGTTTTGCAGCCTGTTTTGAGAAATCCCAACCATTACGAAGTTCAACCGCACCTTGCGTATCTCCACCTGTATTTCCTTGCTTATTCGGAATAGCAGAAATTGTAAGTGCATTATTCCACAAATCGTCTTTAGCGACCTGTGCTTCGGTTTGGTTAAGTTCTTGTGTCATTACATCAACATCTGCTTTGTTACCTGTACCATTGTTTGACTTGACTACCAAAGCACCCATCATTTTCATTTTGTTAAATGTGTCTTCATCAATGTCGCAATTTACAAACTTAACCCAACTCTGTACAAACTGTTCAACCGCATCCATTCGGTTTGATTGCATATTGTTGATTGCATCTAATATATCAATAACCAACTCAATGTCAGACACTCTGTCCTGATTGTTTGGATATTCAACGATAGGTATTCCGCCAAAAGCATGAAGCCTTGACTTAACAAGTTCCCCTCTATCATTTACAAGGTCTAATAACTTGCTGTTCTTAATTTGGAACTCTCTCGTATCAGAAAAGCACAAAAGATAAGGCTCTTTGTTTGCATCTTTAAGTTCCTGAACCGCAAGCATTGGTTCTTCTGTTCGTGAAGAATATATGATAAATGTGTTCATAGGTGACGGAACTGTAATTGCAAAAGGTATTACCCCTTGTTTTCTCATTACCGCCTTATATCCTACACCTGTTGCACTAGTCCATTCGCCACTTGAAATATCTCTTGCGTGTTTATGCGCAACCCGGCAATAATCGTTAAACCTATCAACACTCTTGCCTATTTCATCATCATCAACTGTTGCGATACATTGAATAGGCTCTCCGTTTGTCTGTCCATTCTTAAAACGAACTATCTCCCATGCGTGATTTTCAACAATGGGGTTGTTTACATCGTCACGAATCAGCTTATTTCTGTATCTGATAGGCTGGTCTCCGTTTTTGTAATCATGCAAATACTTAATAGCCTGTTTATTGAGGTTGTGAACACCGATACAGCTTGCAACAACACTTACAACATTGTCTTCTGTTATCTCGTCAACATCCGTATATGCTATTTTTCTTCCGTATCTGCCCTTAACTATGTCATTGAACTTAAATGTGTTCATCAATAAAACCTCTTTCCGCTACTTGAAGTCCTTTCAGGAACATCGTGTACCTCTGTATATGCAATGTCCGGCTTATACCATATCCATTTTCCGCATCGTTTACACATTCGTTTGTGCATTATTCCGTCATTTTCATCCGCAAATGTAAGAAATTTCCTACAATTCGGACAATCTATTACAATTCCCATAATTTGCCCTCAAAAAAAGAGAGGTTCTCACCTCTCTAAACTTTCACAATATTCATTTACCACACTTTAATGTCCTCTGAATACTCACTTTTCTTTATTTCTGTCAAGAAGGAAGAAAAAATATCTCCTAGTGTCATAAAAACATGATCTGCTGCAAGGCATTTCCTCAACTGTCTGCAAATATGTATAAGGCACTTCGTAACAAACTGACTTTATGAGGAATGATGCAAGGTCTTCGCTTGCTTCCTTTGCGGTTTCTTCGATAATCTCACATTTTCGTGCTATTTCAACCCTTTTTACCGCTAAATCTCCTGTTGCATCGCCATTATTGTGTGCCACAGGCATATCCGTTATGATTCTTGCCTTTACTGTATTCGTTTCCTCACGCAAAAAGGCTTTCCATTCCGGGTATTGTTCGCAAAATCCGCACAATTCCTTGTATCTCTTACCACTTATTCCGTATTTATCAAGAACTAAATCTCTTTTCCTCATAACCAACCTCCGCTTCTGAATGGGTTGTTAATTGCTTGTACTGTCGAAGCACCATTCCTCATTTCATTCTCAAATAATGCTAAACTATCAGGTGCATCATCGTGTTTTACCTTGCCACTTCTTGTCATTGTTGTGAGGTTCTTCATAAACAAGTCATATTGCGAACCTCTATCGTACATATCTTCTTCGAGGAAGTAATAATCTCGAATGATATTATCCCTTGCGTTCTCCATTCTCGTTATCTTGTTGGTTCGGTTGTATTTGTATCTGTCAGAACATCTACCACCGCCATTTTTAACGAGTTCCATAACGTCTTTACCGAAGTATCTTCCGGCTGCATTACTCTCGAATACAACTGTCTTAACATTGTTCTGAATAAGTTTCTTTGCACATTCGGGTTTCGTAAACTCTGTTCCTGAATTGTCAAACACAACATCGTGAATGAAGATTTTATCTCCGTAAACATAGCCGATAGGCATTGAACAGTAATCTTCTCCTCTGTCTGCACTATCGCAAGCCGCCATAATTGCATCAGGCTCAACATCAACAGGCAATTCCCTATATCTGTTCAACTTGTCTTTGGGGAACATTCTTCCTTTTGCTTCAAAAGGCTCTTGCTGAAACTCTGCCGCCCATGTTTCCTCTGTAACAAGCATTCTCTCTTTGCGATAATAGTCTGTTGTGAATACTTTTCTGTTCCCGGAAAGTGTGATTTCCCAATTACTTTCATCCGTGACAGGATCTAAAGCCGGTATGGCAACTTCTTTCCACCGCCAACCTAAAAGGTCTGCTTTTTCTTGAAGTGCTGTGATAGGATCATAAAGACTATATTTTGTTCCCTGAATGATTATGGGTGTGCCTTCGATTCGTCTTCCGAGTACATCATCCGTAACTTTCTCGCAAAGAAACTCTAATCTGTCTCGATTTCGTGCTTCCTCATGGTTTTTTACACAATCGTCTATGTAAACTAGCAAATTTGCTTCGGTACATCCTACAATAGCACCGTCAATAGGTCTGCAAGTGAATGTTGGAAATACATTCTTTCTCCAAAGGTCAATCGAGAGGTTTTCAGCTGATTTGTATGTGCTATTTGCCTTTTTGCCCTTCGGAAACACACTTAAGAACCTTGCATATTGCATATCATCCTCAAACATATCCAAAAGTCCGCCATAAAATCGTTTTACAAGACCTTCGCCCTTGCCTGTTGCGAAAATACTTCCTGACGGTGTTCTACCGCCTAGCATTTCGCAAAATTTAAGTCCTGATGTTGTTTTCCCTGTTCGTTTAGGTTGCGAAACACTCAAAAAGTCCAACTTTCCGTCATATACTTCCTGATAGGCTTCGATAACAGGTCTTAATATGCGTTTTCGAGGAAAATAAAACCGCTTTAAAGGTTCGTTTTCGTCAATTTCGATGTATTCAAAGAATGAATCAACTAAATATGGTGCTTCAACCTGTAAAGCCTTAAAATACAGTTCTACAATGTTGTATTTCTCCTGATGTTCGCCACCATATATCTGCAATTCATCAAGTGTACCGCCTGTTTGCTGTGTAACAAGTTCACGGCACATATCTTTTGCCCTTTTCGTGAGGTCAAGTGCCATTTCCTTTTCCTGTTCTTGCAAAGCAACCTTGCCAGCTTCGATAAAGGCATTTATAACACTTTCATCTATTCCGTGATTATTCGCATAATCTTTATATTCTTTTATTGCTTTTAATAGTCTGTCACTTGCCATAAAAAAAATAGAGCACTCCTTTTTTGCTTAAAACAAAAATAAAATGCTCCATTTCGCATTATCTCACATTCTCCGTCTTGAATGCTTATCTTACTGTGACTTTTTTAGTTATCTCTGCAACAGATATTCCACTCTTTGAGGTTCTAATTTCTAGGTCTTTTCCTCTTGCGAGTGCGTCTGCCATTTTTTCTGCGTTTTCTAGTATTGCTTGTCTTATTTCCGTTCTCGTCTTCATAATCTGTCCACCACTTCGGATCATTTTCACCTTGCAACAATGCTACCGCCCTTTTTGCAAATGTCGGACCGGACAAACCGCACATTTCTGCACATTTCTGTAAACTTCCGACTTGTCGTGTTCTGTATAAATCCCATGCAGCACTAAATTGTTCCCAATCAACTTGTTTTGCCCATTTATTGCCCATGCTCAATCTCTCCTGTTGTACTTCTGTGAGAGCGGGAGGACACAAAATGCAAAAAAAATCCCACTCTCACATCGTACTTCTTCAAAAAATATAAAAAGGTGTGATTATATAATTCAACGGATATTATTATCCATTGTACCCTGTTTCTTTCCCCTTTAGCGAGTGAGAACCCCTCTCAGCCATAGATTCTCACTCTAGGGTGTTTAATAACTATCCTTAAAAGGTGCGATAGAAAACAACAGGTAGCCTACCAACAAAGCCTTTACAGCTTACCACCTCTTGTTTTCAAAGGGTTGTGAGAGAGAATGGATTGGCAGTCCATAACTCTCTCACTTGACGCATAAATGATTCTTGGGGGGGAGAATCTGCGATAGAAAGAAGGCACTACAAACCTTTTTCTGTCTGTGTGAATGAGAAAATATAAAAAAAAGCATTCACACTCTGCTGTTGTCACCATCGAAGATGATTAAGTGCCGCTCACCAACAGCCACCAACTATTACTTTTGGGAGGATATATATGAAAAGTTTAAGAAAACTATCATCCAAAGGGTAATTCGTCTCCGGCATTATCAGGAATCGTCATAAACTCATTACTTGACTTGTCTAAATCAGGTGTTGAAGTCTGTGTTGCCTGATTATCTGCCTTGCTACCGCAAAACTCATGTTCATTGACTACAACATTCGTGGTAAAGACTTTCTGTCCATCTTTCTCGTATGAACCTGTCTGAATCTCTCCGAAAACCGCAATCTGCATTCCTTTCGTGAGCCACTTCGCTGCAAAGTCTTTGTTCTTGCCGAATGTTACGCAATTTATGAAGTCTGCATTCTGTCCACCATTGGTTTTGTATTTCCTGTTGACCGCTAAAGTGTATCTTGCAAATTTTTCGCTAATTTCAGGATCTTTAACCAATCTTCCCATCAATGCTACTCTGTTCATTCTGTCTTCCCTCCGTGAATCTTGCTCTTTATCTTCACACTTGCCATGACTACACTTGCTATACAGCTAAATATCATTGTCGCTAGTCCTGTAAGTGCTATCTGTATGCCTAACCCTGTTTCACACCATATGGCTATCAGGATTCCAATAAATATTGCGATATATCCAGCTATGATTATAAATCCTATAAGTGCCATGTGTTTATATTCTCCTAAATCTGTATTCTGTAAAGGGCGTTGTAGATTATATATATTTCTTAAACAACCCCTTTTTTGTAAAAAATTTATTTTTGGGATTGTAGATTGTTATATATGGGTTTTGTATATAACCCCTTTTTATTAAAAATCTACTTAAAGCATTAAATGTGGTGCTTACGGGTATATATTACACCCCCACCCCCTACCTGTCAACTATGATTTTGAAAATGTGATGTTGTATGTGCCTTTCACACAACTCATTTCAACTATTCGCAAAACCTCAGTTTAGCGAATAGTTATCATTTTTCAAAGTCCTGTAACCCTTGATTTTGCGTGCTTTTCACATATTCCGAATTGTTGCTATTTGGTAAACAATTTAAAGACTCATTTTGGTGTAAATTGTTTGACAATTTCGGGAGATTATCAGCGGTCAAAGCTGGCTTTGCGACCTCTCTAGATACCCCCGGAAGATTCCACCCGTGCGAATGATTCAGGACAGCAAGAACTCCGACCGGGTTGCATTTTCCGCTTGTTAGTAAATTTTGTAAACTATCCTCGTCATATTTACTAATTTTTTTACTAAAAGATTTCCTCATAGCATTTAATTTATCTTTACTTACATCACTACCACTAATACTATAATAATCGTTATACTCATACAACCAATTATTAAGAGTGAAACTATCTATACCACATAGATAAGAGAATGATGATATACTTAATTCTTTGTTATATATATTACATAGATTTATAAATATATTATTATATATATATTCCAATGATTCAATATTGAGTCTATTATGATCTTTACTGTCCTTAATAACTATTTTACCCTTAATCATATGATTATATATATATGTCAATGCAGCATTAAAGCGATTTTGCGATTCTTTCACCATGTCATCAATTTTGTGCAGCTGACAGAACTCATCAACCAAAAAAACAAACTCATCTTGTATAATGTCAATGTCTTGCAAATCCTTGTTTTCTTCCACTTCTTACACTTCCTTTCTCTTCCTGATCTGCTCTTGATTATACACTATAAAATCGTCACTTTTTCGTCAATAGAACACTCATTCGGTTTATGTGGTATTTTGGTTATATTTTGCCCACAAAAAAAGCACCCTGTCAAGAGTGCCTTTTCTGTCTGATCATTTTTTTAATTATGGGGGTAAAGCTCTACATCTTGATATATTATAGAGTCGATATAGTACCCAGCAAGTCCCTCGTTCATGCTTTCCAACTCGTTTTCGAGGTCTGCATCGTCTTCTATTGTCTCCGGCTCGATGCCAACATACTCGCAAACCTCTGTTATAGAACCCACAAGACAGAAGCTCTTATCTCTGTGATCTTTTAGAATAACTCGCTCCTGTGCGAGATAGGGCTCACAATCATAATTGTAAATTCTCTCCGAGTAGGCTCTCGCTTCCTCGAAGTCATCAAAAACCTCAAGTATCTGTGTGTCGAAGAACTCGCCTTTTTGGTGCTGCACGTCTTCAAGTACCAAATAATTATTTTCTTCTATTCTCTTCATATCTTGTCACCTTTACGGCTCCCGCCGCCCTTCCTTTTAATGTGATTACATATTACACCTTTTATAGTGTATTGTCAATATGTTTTTAAAAGTATTTTATTTTCTCTTGATCTGTCGGCTTCACTTCTAATATATCCCCCGGCTGACATCTACATATAATACATATTGTGTTAATTGTTTCGGTGTTCAGGTTGCCGCCGTTCCTGATTCTTGTCAATGTTCCCTCTGACAATATTTTCTCTTTTCTTATTCTAGTTGTAGAAAAGCCGTGCTTTTTCATTTCTTCCAATATATCTACTTTATAATGTAGCATTTTGTTTCACTTCCTTCCTTTTTGGTTTTGTTGCTTCCTACTATATATTATTAGAAGAAAAAAAGCAAGAAAAATATTTTTGAAAAATTTATAAAAAAGGGGTTGACATTACACATTTAAGTGTGTATAGTATAACCATAGCAACAAGGAAACAAACAAAAACAAAAATCAAAAAATAAGAAAGGGAGCACCGAACAGGTGCCAAGGTACAAAAAAATGTATGATTATTTAACAGCAGTGAAAGAGGATGTAAAGGAGTATATCGAGGAGAATATCACACTTTCAGATTTTGCGGATCGTGACGAACTCGAAGAGAAATTAAACGAGGAATGCTGGGTTGCTGATTCTGTAACCGGTAACGCAAGCGGCTCTTACTTCTTCAACACTTACAAGGCAGAAGAAGCGCTTTCACACAATTTGGATTTACTCGCCGAAGCTGTCGAGGAGTTCGGCGGCGGTGTCGATGTATTAAAAGACGGCGCAGAAGCTTGTGATGTAACAATTAGATGTTATTTACTCGGTCAGGCAATCGCAGAAGTGCTTGACAATATGGATCTTGGTTTTTAAGGGGGTGCTCACAATGATAAATTTTGAACATTACCCGGATGAAATCGCAAACGTATTATACAATCTATCTTGTGACATGGATAGCAAAGACCACGAAGAGACAAAACAAGACACAATAAACCAGCTTACAGATTGCTTGTATTATCTTATGGCAATTTGCGAAAACGAGTATAATAAAGATTATTTTAGGACTATGTATAAATGTTTAGAGACTATAACGAGTACGAATAATTGAAAAGGAGCGATTTTATATGTTTTATGCGGCTTTTAGAGATTCAAAGAAAGAAATACACAGCAACTTATATTTTAGATTTGAAGATTTTTACAAAGATACTTTTTCGCCTAATACCGTCTTTTTATCGTTTATTGAGTTTAAAGTGCACGGCAAAACATACGCAGAAAGAAAAGAGAGTTTGCGAGATATTGCCATCAGTTTTCAAACGGGACAGCGTGCCGGGTTGTCTTATGGTGAACTTGCAGAGATTTCTGCATGGTTCGAGACAATGGGCAAGCGTTATGGACTTTTGACAGAATTTAAAGAATGTTGTATTGGTTAATATGCTTGACCGCTCCGGCGGTCTTGCTTGCTTCGCTGGTGTCTCGCCCCGGTTCGATTCCGGGAGAAGCATTTTCATAATTTTATATTATGGATCGCGTGAGGGCTACCGCATAAGTATTTTTGCTTACGGTTATAAGTGCATATACCGCCGGCAAGGAAAAGCCGCAAAACCCTTTGCAAGGTGGCATTTACTCCTTTTGTGTAGAGTGGCAAAGTAAAAATATAAGACGGTCAAACGGGGCGCACGGGAGAGCGTAAGACTTCCGCAAGTGTTGGAGAGGTAAGCGACACTATAAACAGTCTTACCCGCAAAATTGGAGCTTGCAAACCTCCAAATAAAACAGATTTTGCAAGGCGGCACCTAATAGCCAAACAAGAAGCACGAAACACACGAACAGCAACCCGAAAACATAGGAAAAACAAAAAGCACCTTGATAATTTAATATTGTGAGCTTTCCGCCTATTGTGGCGGCTTGTTTGCTATACTTTTATAACCTTGCTTTTATAGGGCGATTCTGTCAACCTGTCACAAGGCCTGTTATGCTTTGCGGTCATAGTGCGCCTATATGCTTATGTGCCTATGTCTATATGCTTATATGCTTATATATGCTTGCTATGTCTTACATGGTGGATTGTATAGGCTTGTAAAGGCTTGTTATGTGGTGCAATGTCGCTTGTTATGGCTTGTAAGGTCTCCAGCTTTACGGCTGCAAGTGTGCATCATGTAAGGCGGTTATAGGTCAATTATAGACTTGTTACAAGGTTGTTATAGGCTTGTTATACCTTGCACATTGTCAAAATTTGGGTGTGTTCTGCATCCTGTCCGGCTCGTATTGTGTCATGTGTGGGTTATTGTGTCACGATCTGAACCAAAAAAGGAATTGACAAAACCAAAAATAAAGGGTTATAATCAACCACAAATAAAAGCCATTTAAAAGCCATTTAAGGCGATTTTGATATAAAAGGCATATAATACACCCTTTGCAAGTTTAAAAGCCAAAATAAGGCTATAAACGCAAAATAAAAGGGTATTTCTGAAAAGGTCAAAAGCCTATCAGGAAGCGAACAAAAACAAACATAAGTTTGGCATATAAAGAACAAGTGTTCGCCATTTCCCCACATTTTTCAAATCAATCAAAAATCTTAAAAAATTAAGGATTTCTGCTCCGTTTCGGACACAAATTCAGGAAAAGAGACAACAAAATAATTTTTTCTACCCAGCTGTATATGGAAGGTAGGGGGGGTATCAAAAGTGTTACCCGGAAATTTTTACGAGAAAAATTTTTTAGAAAAAAAGGAAAAAGGCAGCTATTTCAGCCACCTTTTCCATAAACAAACAACAACAGGCTTAAAGAAAGGGCAAACATTACCGTTCGCAAGGTAAAAAGCCTGTAAGAGAATACTATCACTTTGTTGTGCATATGTCAATAATTTGTGCTACAATGTTGCACATAATATTCAAGGGGGTATCTATATGTTTTATAACAAATATGGAGAAAAAATCAGTTATGATTGTAGCGACTTGCTTAAAGAACTTATGCAAGATATTGAGGAATTTGGTTCAGATTTAATGGTGGAAGTCATTACAGAAGTGCATGACGGTGTTAAGTTGTATCTTGATTATTTCCCTTTGGAAGATTCTTCCTTGCCAACTATAAAAGATTCAGAAAGAGTAGAAATATTAAAAGCAACCGATCTGCTCTCGTTATACATTGAGGAAAACAAAACACTTTAAAATTGATCCATACATGAAGAGGATGAAATTCCTCTTCTTTTTTTAATCATACCTTTTATCCATCTGTAACATCGTGTAAGGCTCATATAAGCAGTTTTAATCTTCAAAGGTAAAATCCCATACCCAAATATCCAAAATCGGAAATAAGGCTATTAGAGAGCATTACAGACACATCCCTATATATCCCATATATTTCTAAAAATCAAAAATAGGACAATTCTCTCTTCCTATCCGAGAAAAATGCCCTATTTTCAATACTTTACGAGGTTGAAATCACATTCCCTTAACTAATCTGTCATACTTTGTCATACCTTTTGTCATACCTTTGCAATTTTTAACCTCTTTTCCGACAAGTGCCAAGTCCTCCAATCCCTTGATTTATAAGGCTTTTTGAAGACATAAAAAAAGTAGCGGAAGGGAGATTTGAACAGTTGTGGAAATCAATGTCTAATCTCACAAACCCTTGATTTTTCTATGTTTTCTGCGATGTTACCCTTTGTCATACCTACAAACTTCATCATACCTTTTTAATAATCAATCGCATTTCTTATCGCATTTACCGCCTGTTCCCTTGTTTGATTATTAAAATAATAGAATTGTTTGGTGGTATTTATATCTGTATGCCCCATTTGATTGATTATGAGTGCTTCATTCACATTTGCATTCAGAAGCCTTGTTGCGTATGTTTTCCTTAACTTGTGCATTGATCGTGGCGGAATGTCCAAGTTCTTACAGATTCTTTGCATCTTGCAAGAAAAATTTTTCGCTCTCATTCTCTCGCCATTCTTTCTCTCAAAAACATACTTCCCAAAAGGATTCAACATTCGTATGCGGTGTAATGTCTTTATTGCACTCTTTGTCAATACAACTTCTCGTTCTCCAGCTTCGGTTTTGGTGTCCGCAACCTCAAACACAAACTTTCCGTCTTTGTCTTTATATCTAATCTCACTCTTGTTTATCGTCAGGAAGTTGTCGTGCACATCTGCCCATTCAAGTGCTGCAAGTTCTCCGATTCTTAACCCGGTTTGCGTTGCTAATAAAACTCCATAACTTAACAATGAGGGTTCTTCATTAAGGATATATTTTGTTATCTTCTCAATTTCTGCATCTGTATAAACTTGCATACAATCAGGTTTCTTGTTTCGTTTGAATACTTTTCGTGATAAACCTAAATCACCCATAAAGTTTGTTATGCTTATCTCTGTATATCCATGTTTCTTTGCATACCTGAAAATGCCGTTTATAACGATTCTTAAATTGCTCCACTCTTTTGCGGTCAATTCTCTATCGTGTATCGTGGATTTTATGAAATCTTCAAGTTTAAGTTCGGTTATGTCTTTAACCTTTATCCGTTTAAACTTGCTATCCTTAATGTATTTGTTGAAAGTCACAACATACCTGTCATAACTCTGTTTCTTTATTTCTCCATATTTCAGCTTTTCATCAACCCATAAATAAAACACTTCGTTTATGTATGGATCATAATTATTTTCGTGGAAGTCCACAATGGCATCTTCCAGCGATTCCTTTGTTGTTCTCTTTATCAACCTCCTTTTTCCCCTAATGTCGATAACATAGGTGTACCATTTCTTATCTGTACTTTGCCATATCTTTGATTCGTGGTTTTGTAGTATTTTCTCTCGTTCCATTCTCTCGATTTTGGCACTTATGTCGGCAAGCGAGATTATACCACTATCAACCGCATATCTCAATATGTCAGAAGAGGACATTTTTATCTGCCCTCTTCTCTCTGTCTGTTCTTCAAGTTCAGGCTTTGTGTTTGGCTCACACATTGCCTTTGTCACTCCTTTGTCATAAATATTGCCATAGGTCTTACAAGTTCCGGCATCCCTACTTGTTTAGCGAACTGATTGCCCTTTTCTTTAAGCCACATTCTGACAATTTCATCGTATTTGTCTTTGCCCAAATACCTGATTGAAAAGTCTTCAAAATCCTTGCTTGTCTTTGTGGAATCCAAATACTCATAAATGATATGCTGCACAATCTCGTTTATTGCCTGTGACTTCTCTTTGTCAAGTCCTTTAAGCAATCGTTTAATCGTTTCTGCATCGTGGTTAAGTGCATCTTCTAATATTCCATATCTAGGTCGTTCATACCACCATTTGTCAAGGTATTCTTCGTGTTTCATCTTCTACTCCTTTTCTGCAATCTTTATAATGTCTGCGACCTGTTCAAGAGGTATCTCTATCATTGTGTCTGCTGTTTGCAATGATAACGATTGTCCTATATCGTCAGAAGTCATACGAACCGTCACATTATCAAGCTTCAACTTTCCCCGGTCATAAAACATACCTTTAATCGTTTTCTCCCTGTAATCTTTCTTCATGTTTTCTCTCCTTATACTTCTTAATCTTCTTCATTGCATCCGCAACATCATAGTTCACCCAACCACTCACACTTCCGAATATTGCAATAAGTGTTTCTGCTGGCATATGGTATATCTCTTTTGCATATTCCCAAGCATCTATAAGTCCGTCACAATATCCGTTTGAATATCCAATAGATTCGCCAATATCCGCACCCTCTTTATGTGCTATATCCACAAGGTCATGTATTTCGTTTTGAATGTTCTCGATCATTTCTCTACCTCACTTTCGCACCGCACCTCGGACACTTCTTATAATCGCTATGGACATCAAGACCGCATTCAGGGCATATCAGCATTTTACCGTTTTCCGCCTTATATTTGTCGATTATTGCTAATATGTCTGATACAGTACCAACACTCTGATATTCTGATATATCGTTTTCTTCGTAGTCATAATCTTCGTACCATTCACAAATATCACAGTTGCCGTATTCTGCTTCTATCTCGGCTCT
>Ga0326512_10000814_pt1 | contig 26274 bp, 20 predicted proteins | sample 1_2617_0518_D_FD_203652 | JGI IMG/M metagenome (GOLD analysis project Ga0326512, IMG submission 203652) | Bovine rumen microbial communities from UC Davis, California, United States - 1_2617_0518 | ecosystem: Host-associated > Mammals > Digestive system > Stomach > Rumen | place: USA...
TCCGCTGGCCGGGTGGCTGTTTCGCCGACGACTATCACTGGATGGACGGTATCGGTCCTCAGAGTCAGCGTCCTTCTCTGCGTAACAACAACTGGGGTGGTACTATTGAGGACAACTCCTTTGGTACCCATGAGTTCCTGAATCTCTGTGAGATGCTCGGCTGTGAGCCTTACATCAGTGGTAATGTAGGTAGCGGTACCGTCAAAGAGATGGCACAGTGGGTGGAGTATATGACCAGCGACGGTGATACACCCATGGCTCGTCTGCGTCGTCAGAACGGTCGTGAGAAGGCATGGAAAGTGAAGTACTTCGGTATCGGTAACGAGGCTTGGGGCTGTGGTGGTAACATGACACCTGAGTACTATTCGGACGAGTATCGTAAGTTCAACACCTATCTTCGTGACCAAGGTGCCAACAAGCTCTACCGCATTGCCAGTGGTGCTTCCGACTATGACTACAACTGGACCAAGGTACTGATGGAGAAGATTGGTAACCGCATGCAGGGTGTCAGTCTGCACTACTATACATGTTCTGGCTGGGACGGTTCCAAAGGCTCTGCCATCAACTTCAACAACGACCAGTATTATTGGGCTTTGGGAAAGTGTCTTGAGATAGAGGATGTCATCAAGAAACATAAAGCGATCATGGACGAGAAAGACCCCAAGCATCAGGTGGGACTGCTCGTTGACGAATGGGGCACCTGGTGGGACGAGGAACCGGGTACGATTTCAGGACATCTCTACCAGCAGAATGCTCTCCGCGACGCTTTCGTGGCTTCCCTCTCTCTCAATGTCTTCCATCGTCATACCGACCGTGTGAAGATGGCGAACATCGCTCAGGTGGTGAACGTGCTGCAGTCGATGATTCTCACCGACCAGGAAGGTACCGGCCACATGGTTCTTACACCCACCTATCATGTCTTTGAGATGTACACTCCTTTCCAGGATGCCACCTACTTGCCTATTGATATCGACAGCGAGATTATCCAGGTGAGCAAAGCATATTTCAAGGAGAAGGAGAATGCCAAGGATGCAGGCTACCGCCCTCTCCCACTCCTCTCTGCCTCTGCAGCCAAGACGAAGGATGGCAGTGTCGTACTCTCTCTCACCAATGTCAGTCTCGACCAGGATAAGACCATCGAGATCCAGTTGAACGGTATGGAGGCAAAGACGGTCAGCGGTCGTATCCTCACCTCGAAGAACGTTGCCGACTTCAACGATTTCCAGCATCCGGACATCGTGGCTCCAAAGGAGTTCAAGGATGCCAAACTGAAGAAGGGTGTCCTTACCCTGAAGGTTCCTGCCAAGAGTATCATTGTACTCTCGCTCAAGTAAAAAAGAGGAAGGAAGTGGTCAAAAAAGGTTTTTAGCGACCGCTACGGATATTTTTGCCGCCCGCTACAAATATTTGTAGCGGGCGCTATGAATAAATTGACCGCCCGCCAAAAACTCAAAAGGAGCTACCTTTCTCCCTGTTCCCCAGGCTGTTTACCCCTGTTACAGATACCATAGCAAAATTCAATGTATTATAGGATGTTGAGACAGAGCATCGTCAGGTCGTCGTTAGGCTCTGCTCCCTGACGGAAAAGAGCCACCTGGGCGAACAGATACTCTATCAACTGGCGTGACGTTCCTTCCGGATGACTACGCAGGGCTGACGTCAGGCGGTCCTCACCGAACTGCTCCTGGAAGGGATTCTCCGCCTCGTTTAACCCGTCAGTATATACAAACAGGCGACAGCCCTTTACGTTCTCACGCTCCTCACCCTCGAAGACGAAGTTCTCCCACAGACCGATAGGCACGTTGGGCTTGACCTCCATCACCTGTCCAGACAGCAGAGGAGGATTGTGACCACAGTTACAGAATTCCAGACTGCCCGTCCGCAAATTGACTTTACCAATGAACATGGTCACGAACATACCGTTCTCGTTATGATCCGTCAACTCGTCATTGATGCGGGTGGCTATCTCAGCAGGCGCATAGCGACGCTTGGCAAACGCCCTGAACAGTCGCAGCGTCTGTGCCATAAAGAGAGAGGCAGGAACACCCTTGCCGCTGACATCACCCACACAGAAGAACAGATAGCCGTCCTGTATGATGTAGTCGTACAGATCACCACCCACCTCACGGGCAGGTGTCATCTGAGCGTAAAGGTCTAGTCCATCAAGCTGGGGGAAGTCATTAGGCACCATCGACATCTGGATCTCACGGGCAATGCGCAGCTCCGACTCGATGCGCTCCTTCTGGGCAGACACCAATGCCAGACGGCGGGCAGCCTGACGACGGAAAACGACATACATCACAAGGAAGACGACAGTCAGGGCAAAAGCCACGATGATGGCTATGAGCCGCTGTTTCGTCAGGTCAGCCTCCTGCTGGGCTATCTTCTGCTCCTTCTCCTGAGTCTCGTAGACCACGGCAAGTTTCGCGGCGTCATCACGGTTCTCCAACTCCTGTACTGTGTCCAGCATCGCTATCAGACTGGCAGCAGTATTCAGTGCGGCTTCATGCTGGTGGAGTTGCATCTGTGCCTTGAACTTACGGGCAAGCACCGTGTTCAGATACTCATGGGTGTACTGCGAGTGATTCTCCACATAATATGCTTCCGACAGATCAACACATTGTGCCAGCTCTGCCCACCGACCTGTCTTCTCCAGATAAGAGGCGGAGTATTTCTGACCTGCCGAGCACTTAGCGAAGTTGGTGGCGAGAAACGCCTTATAATGCTGTTCCGCCTCCCGTCGTTGACCGAGGGGGACATACAGTCGGGCTAACGTCATCTCCATCTCGGCGGTACAGTTGTCTTTCACATGGTCGGGGATATCCTCGGCAGTAATGGTCCGCTGATAAATATTCTGCAGTCTGGGCAACCACCGCATGGCGACATCAAGGCTGTCAGTGGCGGCATTGTCGTTAATGGCGGAGACAGCCAGCATAAAGGCTGGATAGAACCATGTGAAGCTCTTGGCATTCTTCAGGAGTTCCTCGTTGCCGAGCCATGCTCGCTCATAGTTCTCATTACCCTCGTGATTGCGGTTCAACTTAAACTGACAACTGCCTATACTCGTCAGGAAGTCAGGAAGATAGAGCTTCGACGCCCTGCTGCTGTCGTTATGTGCTATGCGGACAGCCTCGGTGGCGTACTTCAGCGCCTGCTCGGTATTCCCCACATTAGAGGCGGAATTGATGAGGAGATTATATATAAAATAGGTTATCTCTGTTTTCTCATCCTTCAGACGCTTGTCGTTCAGTGCACGCAGGGCATAGGCTTCCGACTTGCTGGGCTCGTACTGTTCGGAGGCTATCTGCGCCCGGCGGCAGTTTGCCATAACGGATGAGTAGATGCCCTCCCGCTCCAGACTGTCAACTAACGCCATTGCCTGCTCCGGCTGGTCATCCATCATACTGTAAACCACACTCGTCAGACTGTCTATCAGCGCCATGTCCGTGCGACCGGAGTGATGGCGAGCGCAGGCACTCAGCAACAACAGTAACATCCCTATATATAAGCAGTGTCTCATCTTTTTGTCTTGTTTCTTCTAATATAAACAGTATCTTACTTTTGCCCTCTTTTCTTCTCATACCAATCCCTCAGGACATAGAAAGCCTTTTTCTTCTCCCCTTGGTCAGAGAAGAGACCCTTACGGTTGTAGTAGTCCTGAATGCCGTTGAGGACACGACGGGGCGAACGGAAGTCCTTCAGAATCCAGGGGGTAGTGCCAGCCAGTCCGTCAATCTTCTCCAGCATAGCGATATTCTCACGATAGAGGTTCTCCTGAAACTCCTCCGTCCACCGTTGGTTCTTGGCTCCATGCAGCCCATATTTCGCACCACCACCAAACTCACTGATGATGACAGGTTTGTCGTAAGGTATCTCCCACTCCATCTTCGATGCGTCGTTGACATCCCGATACCAGCCGATATACTCGTTGAAAGAGATGACATCGACATACTCGTTCATATTGTCCTGTAGGCGGTTCTTATAGTTGGAAGCTGAGGTGACCTCCATCGCCATCGATATCAGACGTGTGTTGTCTAATGAGCGTGCCTTCGTGGCAAGCCGGCTGAGGAAAGTGTCACGCTCCGCACTGTGAGGTGTCTCATTGGCGATAGACCAGATGATGACATTGGCACGATTCTGATCACGACGGATCATATCCGTCAACTGCCGCTCCGCATTCTGATAGGTCTGCGGATTCGTCCATGCGATGGTCCAGTAGACAGGTATCTCCGACCACACCAACAGTCCCATACGCTCTGCCTCACGGACCGCATACTCATTATGTGGATAATGGGCAAGGCGCACGAAGTTACATCCTAACTCCTTCGCCCATGAGAGTAAGGTATGGGCATCGGCAGTGGAGTTGGCACGACCACCGCCATAGGCTTTCTCCTCATGGATACTGATACCACGCAGATAGACAGGTTTGCCGTTGAGTAGTATCTGCTTACCACGTGTCTCTATGGTACGGAAGCCTATCTCGTCACGGATGACCTCATCACCCATCTGGATCTCCACCTTATATAATACAGGGGACTCCGGAGACCACAGTTTGAGTTGGGGACTATGGACTGTGAATTGTGAGCTATGAACTATTCCTTCAGCATTCGTCTTGAAGGTTTTCTTGATTCTCAACTCTGGAATGGAGAGTGTTATTTCCTTGTCAGCCTCCTTGTGATTCAGTTGAGCAGAGAAAGACAACTCTTTGGTTTTCAGATTGGTAAGTTGCAAGCTATAGTTCTCAATATATACCGGGTTCACCTCCGCCAACAAGACATCACGGGTGATACCGCCATAGTTCCACCAGTCGAAAATCAAGGTCGGCACATGTGCTGCCCGGCGTTTATTATCCACCTTTACAATGACGACATTATCACCATCTTGCAACAGGTCTGTGACGTCGAAGTTGAAAGGAGTGAAACCACCCTCATGATGACCAGCTAACTGACCATTGACATAGACATACGCTTCGTAGTTGACGGCACCGAAGTAAAGAAGTGTTCTCTTCCCTCCTCTCTGTTCTTTCCTCTCTAACCTAAACTGTTTATAGAACCACACGGTGCCTTCATAGAAGAACAACTGAGAGTCCTGCGTGTTCCAGTCGCCAGGCAACTGCATCACAGGAGCCTTGTCGAAGTCATACTCTATCAGATCCTCTGGACGCTGTGGCTTGGCATTACGGAAGAATCCCCAAGGTGTAGGATTCATCCGATAGTCATAATAGCCTTCCTCCTGAACATCCACGATATAATGCCACGCTCCGTTCAGGGAAGTCACCTGACGAGAGAGGATATTAGCCACTTGAGGTACCTCCTCCGCAACAACCGTTCCACAGGCAAGCAGCCATAGGAAACAGAGGAAAAATCTTCTTCTCATACACGTATTCTTTGTTTATAGCGCATCAAAGGTACGAATAAGTGAGCAAAATACCAAATATATTTGAGGATTTTCGAACGTGGGGCACTTCGAGACGCAGTCTCAAAGATACGAAAAATATTGGTAATTTTGCTAATTATTCCAAAGAAAAGATGAACCATTGGATAATTATGAGTATATTTGTCATTGCTTATTATATCCATCATCATGAAACTATACAGATTATTACTACTGATTGGTACATTAACCATGAGTGACTTCGCTTCTGCACAGACACTCAGACTGACAGAGGGCTGGCAAGTAGAGACCGTCAACGGATGGATACCGGCTCAGGTACCCTCTACCCTGATGGGGGTGCTGACGGCAAATGGTATGGAGCCTGAGGCGCTGACAGCTGCCGACTATGCCCGCATCGACAAGAAACGGTTTGAGAAGAGCTGGCGCTATCGTACCACCTTTCACATACCGTCACTGAAGAAGGACGAGCACGTATTACTGAGCTTTGACGGTATCTGCTATCGCGCCAATGTATGGCTCAACGGAATACTGATTGCCGACAAACAGGAGATGGCAGGACCGTTTCGCCAGTTTGAGTTTGATATCACCAAGGAGACAGCCAAGGAGAACGAGCTTACAGTGGAGGTGTTCCGCGCCCAGCCTGGGGAGCCCAGTATTGGTTTCGCCGACTGGAACCCGCGTCCTGCCGATGAGAACATGGGCATCTTCCGTGAGGTGAGGGTGAAGGTCTGTGGTAACGTGGCGATATCACATTCCGCCGTCCGCTCAAGAGTCAATACCCAAACCCTTGATGAAGCGTGGCTCACCATTGCCACCGAACTGAGGAATCTCACTGACAAGGAAGTATCCGGCAGTATCCAAGGAACAGCCGACGGACATCCGTTCAGCTATCCTGTCCGTCTCGCCGCTGGTGAGAAGTGTCGTCTCACCATCCCCACGGAGATCCATATAGAACACCCCCGTCTATGGTGGTGCCACCACATGGGAACACCTGAGCTCTGCGACCTGCATCTGGAGTTTGTGGAGAATGACAAGGTGTCTGATGCGGAGGATATCCGTTTCGGAATCCGTGAGATCCGCAGTTATCTGACGGACGAGGGCTATCGCGCCTTCCAGTTGAACGGTAAGGAGGTACTGCTCCGCGGAGCTGGTTGGACTGACGATATCTATCTACGCGACACCCCTTCCACCAACCGCCTGCAACTGGAGTATGTCCGCGACATGAATATGAATACCGTGCGGCTGGAAGGGTTCTGGGGTAACTCACAGAACCTCTATGACCTCTGTGATGAGTTAGGACTGATGATTCTCGTCGGCTGGAGCTGCCACTGGGAGTGGGAAGACTATCTCGGTTCTCCCACCGAAGAACCTTATGGCGGTATCATCAGCAAAGAGAATATCGCACTCGTCGCCCAGTCGTTTGAGGACCAGGTGATGTGGCTGCGCCGCCATCCCTCCATCATCGCTTGGCTTGTGGGCAGTGACAGGATACCCAAGCCAGAGCTGGAACAGTGTTACCGACAGTTTCTTAGCAAGGAGGACGACCGTGACTACCTGATATCCGCCAAGGGACAGGTCAGTGAACTGTCTGGTCCGTCAGGCACTAAGATGGAAGGTCCCTATGAGTATGTCGGTCCGTCATACTGGTATCTGCCTGAGGCTCCCGGTGGTGCTTTCGGCTTTAACACAGAGACAGGTATCGGAGCACAGTTGCCTGTGAAGGAGTCCCTCCAGAAGATGCTGGGTGACCAGCTGTTTCCCGTAGACCGGCGTTGGGACATCCTATGCACTGCCTCCTCCTCGGAAATGAACTCCCTGAAGAAACTGAACGAGGTCATCCACTACCGCTTCGGAGATGCCAAAGACATCGACGAGTATCTGTACAGAGCCGACATGCTGAGTGCAGGGAGTACCAAGGCGATGTTCGAGTCCTTCCGTGTGCGCCGCTCCCATACCACTGGTATCATCCAATGGATGTTGAATGGAGCGCGACCAGGGATCTACTGGCAACTCTATGACTATTACAAGCAACCCAATGCCGCCTATTACGCCGTCAAGAGAGCCAATGCCCCGCTACAACTGATTTACGATTATCATAGCAAGGCGGTATATGCTGTCAATGAGACCTTATCTCCCGCCCGCCTCCAGGCTTCCATGAGATTATTGAAGGGGCAGCGGGCAATACAGGAGATCCGACAGACTGAGATTTCTCCTGCTATGGCTGTGAAGGTGTTCGACATCGACCTGACAGGTTCTCCCGCTGCCTTCCTGTTCCTCCAACTGACGGATGACAAAGGAACCGTCATTGCCACCAACGACTATTTCCTGCCAGTGGAGGATGACATTTACGACTGGGCTAAAACAAACTGGGTACATACGCCCATCACCCGATATGCCTCCTATGCCATGCTTGACAATATGTGCGACAAGTCTTGCCAGATGACCACCAAAAAAATTGCGGAAGGAGTCTATGAGGCAACCGTCATCAACCATTCCGACAAAGTCGCCTTCATGACACGCCTGACAGCGAAGAACCCACAGGGAGAACTGCTCTGTCCTGCCTACTGGTCAGACAACTACCTGACACTGGCTCCTGGTGAGACACGCACGGTGACCTGTCGCATCCCTACTGCTCCCAAAGAGGTGCTTTTCTCCTGTTTTTGAGATAAATCTTTCGTCTATTTGCTAAATATTCCAAAGAAAAGGTGATTATATGAAAATAAATGAGTAAATTTGCGGCTACGTTACTCTCTAACGCAATACAATTATAACTATATTTTATATTATGAACGACAACAAAGTTATGAACATGGCAGCGGACAATATCCGAATCCTGGCTGCCTCGATGGTTGAGAAAGCAAAGTCTGGTCACCCCGGTGGTGCTATGGGCGGCGCTGATTTTATCAACACCCTTTACAGTGAGTTCCTCGTTTATGACCCAGAGCATCCCGAGTGGGAAGGTCGTGACCGTTTCTTCCTTGATCCCGGCCACATGGCTCCTATGCTCTATAGTCAGCTTGCCCTCATTGGTAAGTTTACCTTGGAGGATCTGAAGAACCTTCGTCAATGGGGTTCAGTGACCCCTGGTCATCCTGAGCGTGAGATTGCCCGTGGTATTGAGAATACCTCTGGTCCTCTGGGACAAGGACATACTTTCGCTGTCGGTGCCGCTATTGCCGCTAAGTTCCTGAAGGCAAAGCTCGGTGAGGAAGTAATGGGTCAGACCATCTATGCCTATATTTCCGACGGTGGTGTCCAGGAGGAGATCTCCCAAGGTGCAGGCCGTATCGCCGGTAACCTCGGACTCGACAACCTCATCATGTTCTATGACGCTAATGATATCCAGCTCAGTACCAAGACAGAGGTCGTTACGACAGAAGACACTGCTAAGAAGTATGAGGCATGGGGCTGGTATGTTCAGAAGATCAACGGTAATGACGTTGACCAGATCCGTGAGGCTATCAAGAACGCTCAGAAGGAGCAGAACCGTCCTTCACTGATTATCGGTCACTGTGTAATGGGTAAGGGTGCCCGCAAGGCTGACAACAGCAGCTATGAGAGCAACTGCGCTACCCATGGTGCTCCTCTTGGTGGCGATGCATACATCAATACCATGAAGAACCTCGGTGCTGATCCTGAGAATCCTTTCCAGATCTTCCCCGAAGTAAAAGAGATGTATGCTAAGCGTGCTGAGGAATTGAAGAAGATTTGTGCTGAGCGTTACGCTAAGAAAGAGGCATGGGCAAAGGCTAATCCAGAGAAGGCACAGCAGCTGAAAGACTGGTTCAGTGGCAAGGCTCCAAAGATTGACTGGAGCAAGGTTGAGCAGAAGGCAGGTGCCGCTACCCGTGGTGCCAGTGCAACAGTCCTGAGTGTATTGGCTGAGCAGGTTCCTAATATGATCTGTGCATCCGCTGACCTCTCTAACTCTGATAAGACTGATGGCTTCCTGAAGAAGACCCACGACATCGTACGTGGTGACTTCAGCGGTGCATTCTTCCAGGCTGGTGTTGCCGAGTTGACAATGGCATGCTGCTGTATCGGTATGGCTCTGCATGGTGGTGTCATCCCTGCATGTGGTACCTTCTTCGTATTCTCTGACTATATGAAACCTGCCGTACGTATGGCTGCCCTGATGGAGCTTCCCGTGAAGTTCATCTGGACTCACGACGCATTCCGTGTTGGTGAGGATGGTCCTACCCATGAGCCTGTTGAGCAGGAGGCACAGATCCGCCTGATGGAGAAGCTGAAGAACCACCACGGTAAGAACTCCGTCCTCGTTGTACGTCCTGCCGATGCTGAGGAGACCACCGTATGCTGGCGTATGGCTATGGAGAACACCGAGACTCCTACCGCACTTATCTTCTCTCGTCAGAACATCGACATGCTCCCTGCCGGCAATGACTACAGTCAGGCAACGAAAGGTGCATATGTGGTAGCAGGTTCTGATGCCGACTATGACGTCATCTTGCTCGCTTCTGGTTCTGAGGTATCTACCTTGGAGGCTGGTGCCGACCTGCTCCGCAAGGATGGTATCAAGGTTCGCGTAGTCAGTGTTCCTTCTGAGGGACTGTTCCGCAGTCAGTCAAAGGAGTATCAGGAGAGTGTGTTGCCAGCTGGTAAGAAGAAGTTCGGTTTGACTGCCGGTCTGCCCGTGACACTGGAAGGTCTCGTTGGTGCTGACGGTTGTGTATGGGGTCTGAATAGTTTCGGTTTCTCTGCTCCTTATAAGGTGCTTGACGAGAAACTCGGATATACAGGACAGAATGTTTACGAACAAGTTAAAAAGTTACTTGCCTAATGGAGATTAAGACTGTTGGAGTAGCCTGCGACCACGCAGGTTACCCCCTAAAAAAATATGTGCTCCAGTATCTGGAGGAGCATGGTTATCCTTACAAGGATTATGGAACATGGAGTGATGCCTCTGTTGACTATCCCGACTTTGGTCATGCCTTGGCTGAAGGTGTGGAGAGCGGCGAGGTATATCCCGGCATTGGTATCTGCGGCTCTGGTGAGGGTATCGCTATGACACTGAATAAGCACCAGGGCATCCGTGCCGGATTGGCATGGATTCCTGAGATTGCCCACATGATTCGTCAGCATAACGATGCCAATGTACTGGTGATGCCAGGACGTTTCATTGATAATAAGATGGCGGAGAAAATCATGGACGAGTTCTTCAAGACGACTTTCGAAGGAGGTCGTCATCAGAAGCGTATCGATAAGATGCCGGTACAGCCTAAGTAATAACAAACAAAAAAGGAGCGTCAGTCACGCTCCTTTTTTTATATACTCCGCACACATCTCCGCACACCGTTCTCCATCGACACCCGCAGAGACGATACCACCGGCATAGCCAGCACCCTCTCCACACGGGAACAGTCCCTGAATACGGACATGCATCAATGTCTCATTATCTCTGATGATACGCACTGGTGAGGAGGTTCGTGTCTCCACACCAATCATCACGGCATCATTAGTCAGGAAGCCATGAGCATGTTTCCCGAAATACTTAAAACCCTCTTGCAACCGTTTGGTAATCATCTCTGGCATCCAGAAATGCAACGGTGAGGAGATAAGTCCCGGTGCATAAGAGCTCTTAGGCAGGTCGTAACTCAAACGCTTATTGACGAAGTCTGCCATACGCTGGGCAGGGGCTGTCTGCTTTCTGTTTCCCTGTTGCCAACAATTCTCTTCCAACCGCTCTTGGAAAGTCATAACCCTCAGGGCATCATGACCATCAATATCCTCAGCGCGTACCTCAACCACCATTCCGCTATTACTCCACTGTCCTCCACGGTTGGAGGGTGACATGCCATTGACGACAATCTGCTGCTTGTCTGTAGCTGCAGGTATCACAAAACCACCTGGGCACATACAGAAAGAGTATACACCACGTCCATCCACCTGAGTAACAAAGGAATACTCCGCTGCAGGCAGGTACTTTCCCCTACCCTGTTTGTTATGGTATTGTATCTGATCTATGAGTAATGAAGGATGTTCCAAGCGTACACCAACAGCAATGCCCTTCGCCTCTATCTCTATCTTCGCTGCTGCAAGATAGCGATAGACATCACGGGCAGAATGACCAGTAGCAAGGATGACAGGACCTTTAAAATGAGAAATGAGATGTGAGGAATGAGAAATATTCTCTGCCTCTACGCCTACTACGGTATCATGCTCAATAATCAGGCGTGTCATCTTTGTTTGGAAATGCACCTCACCACCACAGCGTAAGATCGTGTTACGCATATTCTCTATAACCCTCGGTAACTTGTCCGTACCGATATGCGGATGAGCATCAGCAAGGATATTCGTTGACGCACCATGCTGACAAAACACATGTAAGATTTTCTCACTATTGCCCCGCTTCTTACTGCGGGTATACAGCTTTCCGTCCGAATATGCACCAGCGCCACCCTCACCGAAACAATAATTGCTCTCTCCGTCCACCTGCTGCGTTTTGGTGATCATCGACAGGTCTTTCTTCCGCTCATGCACATCCTTACCACGTTCCAGGACAATTGGACGGAGCCCTAACTCAATCAGTTTAAGGGAAGCGAAGAGACCACCAGGTCCCTCACCAACCACGATAACCTGAGAACAGTCAGAGACATCGGGATAGTCCGTATGCTGATAGGCGTCATCCTCTGGCATCTCGTTGACATACACCCGTACCTTCAGATTGACGTAGATGGTACGCTGACGGGCATCGATACTCTTCCGAAGGACACGGAGGTGTGTGATAGTACGGACATCAAAACCTTTCTCCTCGGCAAAATAATCCTTCAGCGACTGTTCGTTGGCAGCCACTTGCGGAAGAACCCTAATGTCGTATTCCTGCGTCATTCGCCTTCCTTAAAGAGATCATTGATCTCCTCTATCTCATCCTCGTCGAACCACTTGGAGAGTTTGCCTTTTGCTTTCGCCTGAATCTCAGGATCCACCTCCGTCCATACCTTTTTCAAGACATAAAGCAATACGGCGAGGTCGTCTGTCAGTCCTACAATGGGAATGGCATCGGGAAGCACATCCAGTGGACTAATCATATAACCCAGTGCACCGATAATCATCGCCTTGTCCTTCTTGCTGATCTTATCACTCTGCAGCGTATAGTACAGGATCAATGCCGCATACACCAGTTTTGAGCCTGCTCGCCTGGCAATGCGGGAAATCTTCTCAACGAAATCCGACTGAGAAAACTTATTGGCATAACTCATAAAATCAGGTAATTCCATGTCTGTTCTTGATTTATATTGATTATTCTTTATTCTTCTTCTTTTTATAGGGTCCGCGAGGACCGAAGTTCAACCCCACATATATACACAGGTCGCCAAAGATATTATTGGCGGCGAAACGTGACTTACGATAATTGTAGGCACGAACAATGGCACTAGCACCTGCATACCATTTTGTATTGTTCCATACGACACCAAAGCGACCAATACCATCTATATTGAAGTTGCCGAAATCGAATCCCTCGTTTTTCTGAGTGTCGTAATTTCTCTCCGTCTCACCCATTGATGTCTTATAGGCAAGTGCCATCGACAGACTGGCACATAACAGCCAGTTACGGGCAAAGACCCAGTTATAGGCATATCCAACAGAGGCATTGATGTCAGTATACTTGATTCTGTTGAACATCAGACTGCTATCCAGTTTCACATCCTGTCCTAACCGTTCCTTGGCGATGGTCTCCAACCGCTTATAGTCGAACTCGATGTCGTTCTTCAGATATCCGACACCCACCATCCAGGAGCCGCAACTGATTTTCTGACAGGTGCTCTGTGCAAAGGCTGCCGGGTAAGAGAACCGCTTGTGATTGAAGATGTAATAGAAGTTAACACCTGTGATACTCACGTTCAATCCATCAAAGTCAAGACCCTCCAATGGTTCGGTATTAATACTCTGCCCTAAATTCACACTCCTGATCTTATAGTCGTCCACAGAACGTCGATAGAACACATCGGCACAGAAACGTGAGCTATAGATACTACCATCTATCTCCAATTTACGGGCTCCACTGAAGAAGTGTATGTTACGGAGGTCAACGGTATATCCTAAGAAAATCCAGCGCCATCCGAAATACGGTCCCATACGGATACCTATCGTCGGAGCGAAGGAGATTGACTGGCTGGCACTCCCGGAAGTACTCAGCCGATAATAGTCGTAGGTGTTGATAGACTGGAGCATCAATGCCCAGTTGTAATGCTGCGGCTCCACATAATTGGTGTCCACCTCACTGAAACTGTCGATCAGTCGTGAGAACCACCCCTGACGGGGTTTCTCCACACTCAATGAGTCTGTGGCACTCACCCCCAGACATATAAACAGTAATAACAGCAATATGGTTACCGCTCTTCGCATCACTCAAAATTTTCCTAATATACGGTCTAACGCCCAATTGACTGGTGTAGCAGAAACACTCGTACACTCACAAATGCCAAGTCCCTGCAAATGCTCTATCACCTTCTTGATCAGAGGGTATTGCACGTAAGGAGGATTCGGCACTGTAATACTCTCCGTACCATCACTGGTATGTAGCTTAATGGGCTTGTAATCAAATACCGAGAAACTCACAGACCCTTGGTCGCCAATCAGTTCGATACGGTCTTCACGTGCCGACTCATGAGCGACGAAACACCAGGATCCACTACCTGGGAGCCCGTTCTCAAACTGGAAGCAGGCACTCACGCTATCCTCTGCCTGATAGAGTCCTCCACGGTTGGCACAGATACCACGTGCCTCAATAATCACCCCGAAGATATCCTGCAGGATATCCAGCTGATGAGGTGCCAGGTCATAGAAATAGCCACCACCCGCAATATCAGGTTGTAAGCGCCAGGGCAGTTTCCCGGTCTGGTCCTCTTCACGGGGAGGAACGGCAAAGCGGACATGTACATTGACAACCTTACCTATCTGTCCGCTATTCACGATATCCTTTACTTTCTGAAAATAAGGTAAATAACGTCGGTAATACGCCACGAAACAAGGAACCCCCGTTTCCTCACTGACCCGATTGACCCTCGCACAGTCCTCATAGGTTGATGCCAATGGTTTTTCCACATAGACAGGTTTCCCTGCCTTCATTGCCATAATGGCAAAGGTGGCGTGACTAGAGGGGGGTGTTGCCACATAAACAGCATTCACATCGGGGTCGTCAATCAGTTCCTGTGCATCAGTATACCACTTAGGGACACCATGTTTGACAGCATAAGTACGAGCACGCTCCTCCGTCCTGCTCATCACAGCAACGACACTGGAGCCGTCAACCTCCGAGAAGGCGGGTCCGCTTTTAATTTCCGTTACCTCGCCACATCCGATAAATCCCCACTTGATATAGTTCATAGTTCAGTGTTCATAGTAAACCTTTAGTGCTGGGCAGTTCATAATGATAGATATCACGACGCACTGCCATCTTCAGGGAGCGTGCCAATGCCTTGAAGATACCCTCAATCTTATGGTGCTCGTTCTCTCCCTCCGCTTTGATATTCAAGTTCATCTTGGCAGCGTCACTCAGACTCTTAAAGAAATGCAGGAACATCTCCGTGGGCATCTCCCCAATCTTCTCACGATGGAAATCGGCATCCCATACCAGCCAGGGACGCCCCCCGAAATCGAGAGCGACACTACAGAGGCAGTCATCCATCGGCAGACAATAACCATAGCGCTCGATACCTCGTTTGTCACCTAATGCCTTCAAGATACACTCACCCAGTGCAATAGCGGTATCCTCAATGGTATGGTGCTCATCGACCTCCAAATCTCCTTTGGTATGGATGGTAAGATCCATCATACCATGTTTTCCTATCTGCTCCAACATATGGTCAAAGAAGCCCAATCCCGTGGAGATATCACACTTCCCGGTGCCGTCAAGACATACCTTGATATCAATATCCGTCTCTTTGGTAGTACGTCTCACCTCCGCATAACGCTCTCCGGCAAAAAGGGTCTCTGCAACCTTGTCCCAGCTACCTATCTGCAGAAACTTACATCCAATGTTCTCCGCAAACTGACGGTCGGTATCCCGGTCACCAATCACATAACTATTGGCGATATCGTATTCTGAGTCATTCATGTATTTCTCCACCAGTCCCGTGTTAGGTTTGCGAGTCGGTGCGTTGTCTTCTGGGAAATGCGGGTCTATGAGGATATCGTCAAACTCCACCCCCTCACCTTTCAGTGTCTGAAGGATAAAGTGATGTACGGGCCAGAAGGTTTCTTCCGGAAAGGAGTCCGTACCCAGTCCGTCCTGGTTGCTGACCATCACCAACTCAAAGTCGAGTCGCTGACGGATGAACACGAGATTGCGGATGACACCCTTTACGAATTTCAGTTTCTCAAAAGAGTCTATCTGCTCGTCTGCTGGTTCCTCAATGATGGTACCGTCGCGGTCGATGAATAACAGTCTTTTCATATATCTAACTTATTTTTCTCTTGTTCATAGGTCTCTATCGAACCATACATATAATAGATCATCAGCAGTATCGGCATGCAGAGATAGACCAATACGAAACCTGTCAGGAAATAGGTAATGAACGACAGGCTGTTGATATAGTCGGGCATTCCCTGCGGGTCACCATTCAGGACACCTTCCTGAGAGATCCAGTGTGCTTGTGCCAAGATGATGGCAGGCATACAACAAATACCCGCTAAGACACAGACAATCAGTCCGCCTATCAGACAGGTGGTGAAGATATGTCCCCAATGGCGCAGTCCCGTCGCATAGGAGGAACGAAGCAGGGAGAAATACGACTTTCCCTTGTTCATCATGTATTTCATAAACACATACAGCATCGGGAAATACAATAGTCCCAACAATATGCAAAGCACACCTGCTACCACCATCATCGTCATTGAGGCAACAGGCATCAATTGATGCAACACAAATACCACGACCATTATCAACAGTACTGGCACCATCACAGTCAGAAACGTGAAGAAATACCCTTTCAGCGTACGCCCCATCATACGACGGGAGATGGCGAACCAACGTTTGGGAACAATCATTGTATTCGCGTCGTGATGCTCCTTCAACTTATTCAGTACCGTCGCTGCCGTCAGAGCTTCCACTACAGCATACAACAATATCAGGAAGAAGGTAATACCTAGCGTTGCCAAATACTGCTGGGCGACCTCTGGTGATAACGCGGTCTTCAACACCAGCTCCTGTCGCATAATCGTCGCCGACAGTGCCGGCAACTGGATGGACAACAACGTCTCCATAGCAGCAAAGACTATCGCAAAGACTATCGCCATCAACCATGACGCCTTGAAAAACAGGCGGAAATGAGTAAAATATAAACCGAGTCCCTTGGAGATTACGCCACGATAACTACGATTTTTAAATAATATATAATCCATTCTTCTTTCTAATTTGGCTACAAAAATACACAAAAAAGACGAAACAGACAAAACCCTTGACAATATTTTGCGTGCCGTTTGGCTATTTAAAAGGTTTTTACTATTTTTGCAGAATCACAGGAAGAATTTAACTGCGAGAAGATGGAGAAAAAGATGAGATTCGTGACAATGGGTGAGATCATGCTACGCATGACACGACCCGACTACCAACGCATCATACAAGGTAATAAGATAGACGGCTTCTATGGAGGCAGTGAGGCGAATGTTGCCGTATCACTCGCAATGATGGGTAATGACGTCCAGTATGTGACACGCCTGCCTGATAATATGCTAGGTGTTGCCTGCAGGAATGAGTTGCGCCGCTATCAGGTGGGCACAAGTCATATCCTCTGGGGCGGTTCTCGAGTAGGCAAGTATTTCTACGAGCAGGCAGCATCACTCCGTGGCTCCAGCATCGCCTACGACCGTGACCAATCATCTATGATGACACTGCAACCCGACATGATTGACTGGAAAGATATTCTGAAGGATGTGGACGTGTTCCATTGGACGGGTATCACCTGTGGACTCTCTGAGGGTGCCAGTGACACGACACTCAACGGACTCAAAGAAGCTCAGCAAAGGGGTATCTGCATCTCCTGCGATATCAACTATCGCAAGAACCTTTGGAAATACGGGAAAGAGGCGCATGACGTGATGCTTCCCGCCCTCAAGGCCAGTCATATCATTTTCGGGGATACGGGGGAGTGGAAACTTATTACAGGGATGACACCCCCACCCTTTGATGCCAAAGACACTTCCTATGAGTTAGACATTGACGCTTACAGGAAGTATTTCGAAAAAACACAAGAGCTATTACCCCAAGGCAGGTCTTTTATCATGGGAATCCGTAACGTCCTGTCGGCAAGTCATCACTTGTTGACTGGTATGCTCTATGCGGATGGCAAGCTCTACCATACCGGTATTGTGGACATCAACCCCGTACTCGACCCGATAGGAGTCGGTGATGCGTATATCGCCGCTTACCTGCACGCCCACTTCCGTTGGCATGGTGAGCATCAGAAACATTTGAACTACGCATTGACTGCCGCAGCGATGAAGAATACTGTATTAGGCGACTTCAACCTGCTGACGGAACAGGAGGTCTTGGACACCATGAAGGAAGTGCTGTAAACATTAAATAATAAAAATGCCGCCTTCATGGGAGGCGGCAAAAGACCTATTTGACAATAACGTCCTCTTTCTTGACGAAGAGATAGTCATGTCCTGTCTTCAGGACATAATAGCCTTCCACTTCATCGGCGTCATACTCATCGGCAATGATTGTTCCCTTCCTCACCGTACCAAAGGGGATGAACTGAGGACCCTCGTCCGCATAATTATCTGTATAAAGAGGTGTATAGGCCCATTTGGCGATGAGCGTGGGTTTCCCATCTCCAGAATACCATGTCTGATAACCCAGATATTTATTATATACCCAGCCATCAACATTATTGTTACTCCTGACCTTGCTCCATCGCTCTCCGCTTTCCAGCAGTATACCCCGACCAAGACCATGGAACTGCAGGGGCAACTGATCCAATATCTTTGCTTTACTGGATGGACGCTCACGAACATTGAGGAATCCGTCATCAGAAGTAGCATAGACTACTGTTAACACATCGGGTGTGATGGTCTTCTGTGACCATAAGGCACTACACATCAGCAACAAGCCAAAAGAAAGGAGTATTCGTTTCATCATTGTTTAAGATTTATATTTGACGATGCAAATATAGGAATTTATGATGAATTTTCCAAATAAATTTGGTGTTTATCATGAAACTTTGTAACTTTACACCCCATGAGGGAATTGAAAGTCACCATATACGAGCACGCCAAGGAGTTGCCGACCATCCTTGAGGGCAACTATTTCCACAGTCCGGAACTGATGGAACTCTGCGAGCATACGCCTCGCCAAAAGCCTTTGATGGCTGTGGTGACAGAGAGTGACGGAACCGTGGTAGCTCACCTGCTTGCCGTCGTCTACCACCGGAGGTCATGGCTTCCACCTTATATATATATGAATGTCAGGGTGATGGGCGAAGGTGTCTATCATGTCAAAGACGAAGAGCATCACGAGCAACAACTCTTTGGACTGATGGCGGAAGCGATTACCGAACGGATGCAAAACAGGGCGTTGTATATCGAGTTCAGTCATTTCTCCCAGAAGATGTTTGGCTATAAGGAGCTAAAACGTATGGGATTCTTCCATGTGAAATGGATGAATATCCACAACTCGCTGCACTCCCGTACACCAGAGGAACGTATCACAGAACGCCAGATGAAACGTATCGAGGCTGCCCAGGAGCGTGGTGCCGTCACCAAACTGGTGGAGACCAATGAGGAGTTCCGGGAATTCTCCAAGCTGTTACGCCACCACAATTGGTTGAAACCACGACGTTACCTGCCTGCTGATGATTTCTTCCGAGGAATGATGGAAAGTAAACGATGCCGGTTGTTTATCACAAAATACCGCGAGAAGGTGATTGGTTGTTGCGCCTGTGTTCATTCCGATGGGGATCTCTATTTATGGTATTCCGCTTCAAGAAGAAAAAGTTACGCTATGTTGCACCCTAATGCCATCACGATATGGAATGCCATGAAACATGCCCATACGGAAGGGATGCAGCATTTCCGTTTCATCGATGTCGGTCTACCCTTCCGACGTAACATCTACCGTGACTTCATCCTCAGTTTCGGGGGTAAGGAAGTAACAGCCTTCCGTTGGTTCCGTATCAGTATCCGCTGGGTGAACACCCTTGCTTCCTGGTGGTGGAGAGAGTAAAAAATGGTTAAAGGTTAAAGGTTAAGGGTTAAGGGTAAGACAAAGTAATAAATCTGGATTTTATGCGTTATATAGGAGTATGAGTCGACAATTTCATATTCTGACACTATGTATGCTGCTCTTCGGCAGTATCATGTTGCATGCGCAGTCGTTTACCCTCTCAGGTGTGGTGAGCGATGAAGAAGGTAATGCCATTGAGCTTGCCACGGTAAGTTGTCTGGAACAAGGTGCTGTGACAGTAGCAAACCTAAAAGGCGAATACTCGCTGAATCTGAAATCAGCCGACTCGGTCGTCGTGAAATTCTCGATGATTGGTTTTCAGACCCGCACCCGTGTGCTTCGTAACCCAAAAGGTAAACAACGCCTGCTCATCACCTTGTATCCGATGAAAGAACTCGATGAGGTTGTCGTAACAGAGAAACGCAGACAGACAACAGGTACGGACCAATTAGACACGAAGAACCTCAGGAACACCCCCTCGACGACAGGTAATGCCGTGGAGGAGCTGGTACAGCAACAGGCTGGTGTGTCAACCCATAACGAACTGTCCAGCCAGTATAACGTAAGAGGTGGTTCCTTCGATGAGAACTCTGTGTATATCAATGGCACAGAGGTATACCGTCCCCTACTCATCCGCAGTGGACAGCAAGAAGGTCTCTCCGTCATCAATAGTGACATGGTAGAGAAAATCGGTTTCTCATCAGGTGGCTTTGAGGCAAAATACGGTGATAAGATGTCAAGTGCCCTGGATATCCAGTACCGTAAGCCCACACGTCTGGAAGGCAACATCCAGGCATCCCTCTTAGGAGGCAGCATCTTTGTGGGTTATGGTAATAAGAAGTTCTCGATGAGTCATGGGGTGCGTTACAAGACCAACCGCTACCTGCTTGGTTCCCTGGAGACGAAGGGTGAGTACAAGCCAAACTTCCTTGACTACCAGACCTACATCACCTGGAGTCCCAACAAGCGATGGGACTTGGAGGTAATTGGAAATATTTCGGAGAACCATTATAATTTCTCGCCCAGCGACAGAGAGACCTCCTTCGGTACCATGCAGGACGTGAAATCATTCAAGGTGTATTTCGACGGACAGGAAAAGGATATTTTCCGCACCTTGTTCGGGACGGCGGCTATCACCTACCATCCCACGGAGAAGACACACATCAAACTGCAGGCTGCCGCTTTCCATACCAAGGAGCAGGAGACCTACGACATCCAGGGACAGTATTGGTTGGACGACACACAGACCTCGGAGAACCTGGGTGTAGGAACCTATATGGAGCATGCCCGTAACTACCTGACCGCTAATGTGGCAAGTGCCAAACTGACTGTCAACCACAAGATGAGACATCATGATATCGAGGGTGGACTAACCATGAAATGGGAAGAGATAGAGGAGAACGCCAGAGAATACGAGATGCGTGACTCCAGCGGCTATAGCATCCCTCATACGGGCAAGCGACTGGATATGATCTATTCCCTTGTCTCCAACCACAAGATATCATCGACAAGACTGGAGGTTTTCCTGCAAGACACCTACCGTTTCCAGACGGGTAATGCTGAGAAGCCTAACCTGTGGACGCTGAACATGGGTGTCAGACTCGCCAACTGGAGCTACAATAAGGAGACCATTATCTCACCACGTGTATCACTGGCGATGATTCCTGGTTTCAACGAGAACATGACGTTCCGTCTGTCTACGGGACTCTACTATCAGGCACCATTCTATAAGGAGTTGCGTGACACCACCACTATTAACGGAAGAACCATCGTGACCCTGAACAGCGACATCAAGAGTCAGCGTTCCATCCATATCGTCGGTGCTTTTGACTACCGTTTCCGTATGGCAAACCGTCCTTTCCGTTTCACTGCCGAGGCTTACTATAAGATCATGAACAACCTCGTGCCGTATAATGTCCAGAACATGAAGGTCGTTTACTATGGCGAGAACCTTGCAAAAGGCTATGCGGCAGGACTGGACCTGAAGTTGTTTGGAGAGTTTGTACCAGGCACTGACTCTTGGCTGACATTCTCTATCATGAGCACTCGTCAGAAGATAAACGGGGTCAGCATACCGATGCCTACAGACCAGCGATGGGGTGTCAACCTGCACTTCACCGACTATTTCCCTGGCACAGAGCGATGGAAGATGACCCTGCGACTTGCCATTGCCGACGGACTGCCCTTCGGTGCCCCACACCGGGGACTGGAATACCAGCAGTTCCGTGCTCCTGCCTATAAGCGCGCTGATATCGGTATGAGTTTCCTCGCCTACCACAACGAGAATCGCAGCAACTTTGGACTGCGCCGGGTATGGTTGAGTCTGGAAGGACTCAATATCCTCGGTATCTCCAATGTCAACAGCTATTACTGGGTAACCGACGTGACTAACCAGCAATATGCCGTTCCGAATTACCTTACAGGCAGACAAATCAACGGAAAAGTCATTGTCGAGTTTTAATAATGCTTAATTCTTAATTATCAATTATCAATTGTCAATTAAATTGTGTACCTTTGCACCTTAGTAATTTAAAACTCAATTTATTGACATATGAAGATTTCACACATTGAGCATCTGGGCATCGCTGTCCAGAGCATTGAAGAGAGCCTTCCATTCTTTGAGAATGTACTGGGGCTGAAGTGTTATGCCGTTGAGACGGTAGAGGACCAGAAAGTAAAGACCGCCTTCCTGAAGTGCGGCGAGGTTAAACTTGAGCTGTTGGAGCCCACATCTCCAGAGAGCACCATCCAGAAATGGCTGGACAAAGGCAACAAGGGAGTACACCATGTTGCTTTCTGCGTAGAGGACGGTGTTGCCAACGCACTTGCTGAGGTCAGTGAGAAGGGTGTCCGTCTGATTGACGAGAAACCACGTAAGGGTGCCGAGAACCTCAATATCGCTTTCCTGCATCCCAAATCAACAGCTGGTGTACTGACAGAGCTCTGCGAGCATCCTGAGTAAATCATCATCTCGTAATCTCGTAATACCGAAATATCGAAATCTCGTAATACCGAAATATCGAAATAAATTAAAAAACAACAATGAGTAAGCAATTAGAGAAAATCAAGCAGCTTATTGAGAAGCGTGAACAAGCTCGTCTCGGTGGTGGAGAGAAAGCCATCCAGAAGCAGCATGACAAAGGAAAATATACAGCACGTGAGCGCATTGAGATGTTGCTCGACAAGGGTTCTTTCGAGGAATACGACATGTTCAAGGAGCACCGTTGCCATAACTTCGGCATGGAGAAGAAACAGTTCCTTGGTGATGGTGTCGTAGCAGGTAGTGGTACGATTGACGGTCGTCTGGTATTCATCTTCGCACAAGACTTTACCGTACATGCCGGTTCTCTGTCAGAGACCATGAGCCAGAAAATATGTAAGGTCATGGATATGGCTATGAAGATGGGAGCTCCCGTCATTGGTATCAACGACTCAGGTGGTGCCCGTATCCAGGAAGGTATCAACGCTCTCGCCGGCTATGCAGAGATTTTCGAGCGCAACATTCTTGCATCAGGTGTCATCCCACAGATCTCAGGTATCTTCGGTCCCTGCGCCGGTGGTGCCGTTTACTCCCCTGCCCTCACTGACTTCACCTTGATGATGGAAGGTACGTCATACATGTTCCTCACAGGTCCGAAAGTAGTGAAGACCGTTACGGGTGAGGATATTGACCAAGAGCATCTGGGTGGTGCCAGCGTTCACGCCTCCAAGTCTGGTGTGACACACTTCACCGCCAAGACGGAGGAAGAGGCTGTTGAGATGCTGAAGACCCTGTTGAGCTATATTCCTTCCAACAATATGGAACTGGCTCCCCGCAAGCAGTGTACAGACCCCATCGACCGTCTGGAGGACTCTCTGAACGAGATTATCCCAGAGAATCCCAATGAGGCATACGATATGTATAAGGTAATCAGTGCCATTGTCGACGACAACGAGTTCTTCGAGGTACAGCCTAAGTTCGCCAAGAACATCATCGTCGGCTTTGCCCGTTTCAACGGTCAGAGTGTAGGTATCGTCGCCAACCAGCCTTCTTGCTATGCTGGTGTACTCGACGTGAACGCTTCCCGTAAGGGTGCCCGCTTCGTACGTTTCTGCGACGCCTTCAATATTCCTATCGTATCACTGGTCGACGTACCGGGATTCCTTCCAGGTACTGGTCAGGAGTACAATGCTGTCATCCTGCACGGTGCACAGCTGTTGTATGCATACGGAGAGGCTACCGTACCCAAGATCACCGTTACCCTGCGTAAGTCATACGGTGGTTCTCACATCGTGATGGGTTCTAAGCAGCTGCATACCGACCTCAACTACGCTTGGCCTTCAGCCGAGATCGCTGTCATGGGTGCCTCTGGCGCCGCTGCCGTGCTCTATGCCAAGGAGGCAAAGGCAAAGAAAGAGGCTGGTGAGGATGTGAAGGCATTCATCGCTGAGAAGGAGGAAGAGTACAACGAGCTCTTCGCCAATCCTTATCAGGCAGCCAAGTATGGTTATATCGACGATGTCATCGAGCCACGCAACACTCGTTTCCGCATCTGTCGTGCCCTTGCCCAGCTTGCCACCAAGCGTGATGCACTGCCTGCTAAGAAGCATGGTAACATTCCTATGTAATTATAAACAGGAGTCCTGGGTATGAGGATATCCAGGACTCCTTTAAAGACATGACATATGAAGAATGAAATTTATGCTGCCATAGCTCTTGCTCTTCATGAGTACAAGGGGAACAATGTCCATGACAAGGAACCTGGTATCATTACGATACAAGAGAAACAGACTCAGTGGAACGGATACGCCCTGACTATGACAGAACACCCATAAAACAGATTCATTATGAAAAAAGAATATAAGTATACCATCAATGGTAACAAATACGAGGTAGCCATTGATGATATTATCGAGAATACCGCTACTGTCACCGTGAATGGTGAGGTGTATAAGGTGGAGATGGAGCCTGAGCCTGTAGAGGAGAAGAAAGTTGTTGTACGCAAGCCTGTTGCCGCAGAAAGCTCCGAGAACTCTGAGAACTCCGGGAACTCTGCCAGCATCAATACCAACAACGCCATTAAGGCTCCCCTTCCCGGTGTCATCACAGAAGTGTGTGTCAGCGTAGGCGACGAAGTGAAAGCCGGTGATACCGTTGTCGTATTAGAGGCGATGAAGATGGCTAATAATATTGAGACAGAGAAAGCTGGTAAGGTGACTGCCGTATGCGTTAATCCTGGTCAGTCTGTCATGGAGGACGATGCACTGGTGGTTATCGAATAAGCCTCAGCGAATATGCTAATAACAACAAGCATGGCTGTCCATTCAAAAGGACGGTTCTTTGGACTAATGAGTCAAAGAACCGTCCTTTATTTATTCAGAATGTAAAAAAAGTGTGTTATTCTTGGTAAATTGCTCACTTTTGTGTACTTTGCATGTATATAATTATAAAAGCCTTCAACACCAAAGAGAAAAACATATAAATCAGTTACCGACTGAAGGGCACTTTGTTACCGACTGACTGTTGTTTTGTTACCGACTAAAGCCCACTTTCATACCGATTAAGGGCTTTATTCGACCCAATTAAAGCCCTCATTTGCTAATCACCCTAACCATGAACCCTTAACCCTTAACCATGAACCCTTAACCCTGACCCCTGCCCCTATGAAGGCGGCACCTTCAAGGGCCGAAGGTGCCGCCTTCGACACAAGGAAGCGGCACCTTCGCAGGCAGGAGGTGCCGCCTTCGTAAAACACCCCTGTTAGATGCTTTTTATTCCGATGCCTCCTATCTCAGTAAATTCACTGAATTTGGTGAGTAAATTCACTGAATTTACTGAGTAAACACACTGAATTTACTTTCATAGGAGATATCGTTGTCACCGTTGTCGCTATGTTGTTACCCACAATCCCTTGACAATCAAACAGTTTTGCAAGGCGGCAACGGTGACAAGGGTTTTAAAAATACGTGTAGGTGAGAAAACTTGGGATTTTCGATAATACCCCTAACCTCCAACTAAAAATGCCGCAAACCCCGATAAATAAAGGGCGCAAGACCAGTTGGAGGTTCTGACAACCTCCCACTAACGTCCAACCCACCTCCCACTATGTTAGAGGTTAGTGAGAGCTTAGTTGGAGGTTAGAGAAACCTCCAACTGCCATGAAACGCCCTGTACATCGGCGTTTCAGAAGAAATCAGTTGGAGGTTAGGGGTTTGGAGTAAAACGATTCTAAAAATCCGGGACTCTTGCTCTGGCAAGCGACTTCGTCGATGACTATTTATCCCATGCTATGATGTCTTGCATACATTCAGTAAGGAATATCTTGTAGAAGATCTGACGGACATATTAAGAGAGAGAGGAGCACTGGTATGACATTGGAGGATGCACTATCCTTCTTCTATAACTCTTCAACATATGAACTCATCAGTGAGGGCGTAGCCGACATGCATTGTCGCAGTGACGAATATCTGGTCGACAAACTGATGATAGAGTACAAGGATCATTCTTCTTCCGTTAACTCGTAGAGTTGTTAGAAGAGGCGTTTTGTTTCCTTAATGAGCTCCCATGAGTTGTCCTAGTGTCATCCTATAAGAAGATATTGGCACTAATTTGTTTTTCTAAATGTGCCTTTAGCAAAACCTTCGCCAACAAGTGTCTTACTGTCCTTGACTTCAAACAACAAGTCGCTTTTATCTGTCCTTATTCTTATGAG
>Ga0326512_10000815_pt1 | contig 26231 bp, 14 predicted proteins | sample 1_2617_0518_D_FD_203652 | JGI IMG/M metagenome (GOLD analysis project Ga0326512, IMG submission 203652) | Bovine rumen microbial communities from UC Davis, California, United States - 1_2617_0518 | ecosystem: Host-associated > Mammals > Digestive system > Stomach > Rumen | place: USA...
GGGCAGGATGCCGGGTTCGGTTTCGTCACCGAGCCATGCACCCTCACCATCGGCATCCAAAAGGACATCCTTGGTCCAGCCGTACTCATCGCTCTCGCGATAGGTCTCGTCAATGATGTTGTTCTTGGCGGTGACCATACCGTATGAGATGCGGGCAATCTGCTGCTGAACCACTACAGTATCAATTGACAAAGTATCGCCGGTTTCAGGATCCTTGTTGACCATTGCTTTCGTGGGGCGCACGTTGATATAATCACCCTCCCAAGTGGGACGCATAAAGATGTTGTTGATAAAATTATACTGCGACATCTGACCGATGTTAGCACCGAAGTCGAAGAAGGGATTTGCCTGGTTGCTAGCGATGAAGAAGTCGTTGTTCTCAACCGTGACAATACCATCATTAGACTCGACGAAATCCTTATTAATATAGCTCATCGAGAAAATCTGCTTGCTATAGGGCATGTCATAGAAGGTATTGTTCTTGAGAGTTACCTCATCGAAGGGGGAACCCATTACGATGAAAGACCAAGTGTTGCCGCTTGTGAGATTCATGTAGTGGGCAACACAGTTGGTAACGCTGAAGATGCCGACTCGGCCGTAGGTGATGTTTCCATCAGCATCGGCACTGGTAGGAACCGAGCGGTAGAACGTACGGGGAATGTCGAAGATTTCGCAGTTGTCAACGATGAACTCATCCAGATAGGCTGCCTTTTTATTATCATAGAATACCTGACCGGAAGTTGCACCGGCACCTGAACGGTAGGAAATCTTACAATTGCGAATCTCCAAAGAATAGTGATCTGCCTCTTCGTTGTGGCTGAAGTTCCAGCCGATGTGCATATCAGGCTTCTCTCCGGCCTCGTTCTCGACACCGATGATGACGATACGGCCGCGCATACCAACGGCATTCTGCGTCCAGTTGCCGACATTGATCTGCTTGCCGTCGGAGGGCTTGAAATAGACTGTGTCGTTGGATTCGGCAGTACGCTCTGCATCAAGGAATGCAGTCCATTCGGCCTTGGTTGTGATGGTTTTAGTTTCTGCAAAAGCGGAAACAGCGGAAATCATCGCAGCAAGACCTAACACTGAAGTAAAAATTTTCTTCATAGGATTGTTGTTTTGAGTTGTTAATAATGTTAATTTGTTGTTTTTATAAAATGGGATAACCACCTCCGGCCTCTGCCGCGATGGGGCGGCAGAGTGTCCGGGGAAGGAGCTTATTCAATACGGAGGTTCCAGTCGATGAAGTACTTCTCCTGAAGTGAAGAGCGCACCGTGGCGGCCTGGGAAGCATCGTACTTGCCCTTGACGCGGTCGTAAATGACGTTGTAGTCCTTGCCGTAGCGTTCAGCCATCTTGACGAGATAGGGGTAGGCCTTACCCTCGCCGGTGAACTCCTTGATGTACTCGTCGGCCAGTGCCATATCGTATTCGCGGATACGGTCGGCATCGTAGGCGAAGTCCTCAGGTGTTGCCTCGGGATTGGCGGCCAGATAATCCTCATAGGTGGTGAGGTCGTATTCTTCGCCGCGGGTCACACCCACAATTCCGATGTTACCGCTCGGGCTGCCAGTACGTGTGGTCCCGGCAGCATCGATGTAGGAAATGTCATACGGGAACCAACGCACGTATTCATCAGCCCATACAGGCTTTCCGTCGAGGGTATCTTTTAACATCGTATCTTTACCGCCGGGGAAACGTCCTTCAATACCGTTGTTGAGAATGGTGCGGGCCACATCCCAATGTCCGAGATGATTCTCTGCCTCGGCCAGCAGGAAGTGGAGATCCTGAGCACGGTAGAGGGGGATGGAAGGCTCAATCTCGAAAATCTTGTCACGAAGATAACCCTTGTATTCACGACGGGTGTAGTAGTACTTGGTGAAAGCGGGTTCGCCGGAGAGCGTGTAGGTCATGAGTTTCTGTGTGGGACCGCGCAGGTCGGCTTCGCTGTAAATACTCTGTCCGTATTCGGAGGGACGCAGATAGTAGCCGTCGCCGGGATATTCGGGACACAGATACTGGACGAGGCGATTGCGCTGTTTGTTCTGGTAGTCGTAGAAGATGGCTCCCAACAGCTGCCAGTCGGCGTACTGATTGACCTGTTCGGTGTAGAAGAGCTCCGAGTAGTAGAGGATGGAAACGACGGTGAGCGCCTGGGCATGCAGAATATAGGTAGTGTTGGTCTGCAAATCCACCTTGACGGGCTGCTGGTCGATGTAGGTCAGCAGATTGTCGTGGAGCCATTGGTAGTAGGGACGGGCCTCAGTTTCAGAAGCGCACTCACTGGCACGCCATGAGGTTGCCTCTGCGCGGAGCAACATCCACGGGGGAGTCATATACTTCCAGAAGTCGTAGTTGGCATTGCCGTTGACGGGATCGACCCAAGTGGTCCAATCCATCGTGAGGTCGGCAGGAATCTGCTGACCGCAGGTCTGGATGCCTTGATCGAGGGTCTGAATACATTTGTCCCAAAGACCGGCCAGTGTGCCGTTGGCTGCGCTGTAGTGGGTGAAAGCGGCATCGCTGAGCGATGTCAGTTCGGTCATGCGGGCATCGTACCAATACGCCTCACCGTAGATTTTGCCGAGCTGGATGTAAGCCCATACTTTGATGCGGGTGGCACAGGAAATCAGACGGGGGATATGCACCTTGGCCGAATCGCTGAGGGCGCCGTTGATGTCGGTATAGAATTCGTCCATCTTGGCTACGAAGTCGTTGCAGGCGGCAATCACGTTGTAGTAGCCCGTAGGATCGGCATATTCGTTGCCGTCGGTGGGAGCGTAGTTGTTGATGTTCTGAAGCGCAACTGGAGCGTTGCCTGTTGTCTCCAGGAACTGACATCTCGTATCGGTCAGATAGATGGCGTTGTCGCCGACCTCCTGCATACTTGTAATGATACCCAGAAAGCCGCGATACATCTCACTTTCCTTGCGGATGTAGTCATCGTCTTTCAGAATATTGTCAGGATCGGTTTCGAAAAAGTCGTCGCAAGAGGTCATGGTCAGCGCCAGAAGGCATGCAAGAACCCCAACTCCTACACCTCGCCGGGAGGTGAGGGTCGTAGAATGGAACATACTCTTCAGATGATAAATCATATTAATCATATCGTACTAATAATATATTCGTTTTTATTCTATTCACTCCCCTCGCCTTTTGAGCTGGTTCCCGCCCTTTACGAGAGGGTCAGGGAGGGTTCGGGCAAGGGGGTGAGACTTCTGTTAGAAGTTGAGATTCAGTCCGACTTTGAAGGTGACGGGATTGGTTACCTTTGCGTAGTCGAAGCCGCGAAGCGCTTCGGCATAGCTGTAGGAGAATTCAGGATCGCCACCGAGGTAGGAGGTGAGGGTGAAGAGGTTCTCGGCAGCCACCCAGAGGTTGCCGCTTGCGAATCCGAGCTGCTTCTTGGTGAAGGCATACGAGAGCTGAAGGTTGCGGAGCTTCAGGTAGGAAGCGTCCTCAATCCAGCGGTCGGAGAAGAAGTTGTTGCCCGAGGGATCACCATAAGCGGCACGGGGCATCGTGGTCTGCTGTCCCTCAATCTGCCAGCGGTTGAGAACCGAGGTAGATTGATTGAAGAAGTTGTCCATCGACTCGGTCTGACGGCGTGTAGCATTGTAGGCCTCGTTGCCAATCGAGAATCCGAAGTCGGCAGAGAGCGACCACTGACGCCACTGGAGCGAGGTGCCGAACGAGCCGTAGAGGTCGGGCGTGGCCTTGCCGAGCGTGGTACGGTCGGCATCGTTGATGATACCGTCGCCGTTCTGGTCGACAAAGATGACATCGCCGCCCTGATAGCTGTTGCCGTAGGTATTCTTGAGCCCGGAAGCTTGAGCCTCGGCTGTCGTGGCGAAGACGCCGCGTGTCTGGTAGCCGTAGAACTGATAGGGCGTTTCGCCGACCCGGAGAATGGTCTGGGCATCGTCGTTATTGTAGGAAGTATAGGTCTGGATGAATGTGTCCTGCGGACCGAGATCCTTGACGGTGCTCTGCCAGTGGGCTACGCCCATGTGGATGTTCCAATTCCAGTCCTTGTTGTGGATGGGGGTCCAGCGGATGTCGGCTTCGAAACCGGCGGTATTGATCTGTGCCGTGTTGTCGTAGTAGAAATCCGTATTGCCATAGACGGCTGAGATTTCCCGGTTGAGCAGCAGGTCGTAGTTCTTGGCCCAGAAGCCGTTGACGCGGATGTTCAGTGCGTTCTTGAGCAGCGACATATCGAAGCCGTAGTCGGCCTGCAGTTTCTTCTCCCATTCGAGTTTGGTGTTAGGTACACCGTGACGAACTATCGTTCCGAGGTTGAAGAGGTTGTTCGAGACGTAGTAGTTCTTGCCGTAGTTGGACGAGAAACGCGAGTTGCCGGAGAGGGAGACCTCGGCCGTGAAGTTGAGGTGGTCGTAAGCCTCAGGCATCCATTCCTGATTGGCCATCATATAGGTGGCGCTCACCGAGGGGAAGAATCCGAAACGGGGTGCATCGACGCCGGAGGCAGAGGTGCCGTCGGCAGTGATACCGGCCGAGAACTTGAGCAGGTCTTTCCAAGTGTAGTCGCCGTGGGCATAGAAGGAAAGAATCTTCCAGTCGTCGTTCGAACCGAAGATGCTCCACTCGTCGGTCATTACACCCAGCGTCTTGTAATAGTCGTTGGCCGAGTTGTAGCCCTTGGATGCGTCATACTCGTAGCTCTTGGTCATGAACCGGGCGCCTGCATAGGCACTCAGACGATGCACGTCTTCAAACGTGTTGTTGTAGGCGGCGTTGAGGTTGAAGTAGTAGGCATTCTGGCGGATTACACCCATCGAGACGAAGTTCTCGCCCGTGCCGTAAAGCTGCGGGATGATGGCCTTGTCGCTCACACCGGGCGTGAAGATGTACTCTTCGGTGTAGTCGTAGTAGAGGTTGATCAGACCGGTGAATGTCCAATGGGGTGTAGGTCTCCAGTTGAGGCCCAGTCGGATGTTGGCATCGTAAATCTTATCCGTACCTTCCACCGTGCGGACGATGGCCAGGGGATTGGACACATTGTCGTAAGCGTAGGTGGGATTGGAGTTGACGTTCCATCCGTTGTATTTGGCATAGCGGTTGATGAGCGAACCGTCCGACAGCTGGTCGTAGGGAGACAGCATGGGCATCATGTGGTAGGCCGACAGGATGGGGTTCGTCTCGGATGCCATACCCGTGTTGTTGAGGTCGGAGTTGATATAGGCCAGGTTGACCGACGTGAAGATCTCGAAGTCACGGCTCACGATAATGTTGGTGTTGATTGCCGTCGAGTAGCGGTCGCTCTTGGTCTGGTCGAGGGTGCCGTTCTGGCGGGTATAGCCGAACGAGATGTTGTATTTTGCGATATCGTCACCACCTTCCACACGCACGTTGTTGTTTGTCACGAAGGCATTGCGGCTGATTTCATCGACCCAGTCTGTATTGTTGTTGAATATATAGCCGTAGTATCCGGGATTGCTGCTCAGAAAGGGATAGTCCTGCAGGAGGGACGAGAGCGAGGCATAGCGCGTCTGGCCGATGCCCTGCAGATACTCCTTAAACTGGCTGACGCCGAGCACGGGAATCTGGCGGGGCTGGCGGGCGATACCGAATGATCCCTGATAGGAGATGCGTGTCTCGAGGTTGTCGCTGGAAGCCTGTTCTGTCTCGATGAGGATGACGCCGTTGGAACCCAGAGAACCGTACATAGCCGCCTCGGCACCCTTGAGCACAGTGATGCTGTGAATATCCTTGGCATTGTAGCCGAAGAGGGCGTCACGCGAGTAGGCGTTGATTACGTCGCTTACGCTGACATTGGCCAGATGAGGCACACCGTTGATGACGATGAGAGGCGTATTCTCGGCGTGCAGGGAGTGAAGACCGCGTATGTTGAAATAACCGCCTTCACCGGGCATACCGCTCTTGCGGGTCACCGTCAGGGCAGCGTCTCCGTCCTGCCAGGAAAGGTCGGCCGAGGGCGAGTCCTGCATATCCTTTTTAAATAAGGTGGAAAGCGTAGCGGCTGCGTGGTCGCGTGTGGTTGTTCCGGAAGGAAGCACCACTTCACCGCTGTAGTTCTTCTCGTCGGTGGGCACCATGACGATGACCTTCGGTATCGAGAAGAGGGGATACTCGTGACCATAGTAGGCATCGGCGGCTACGCGGAGGGTTCCCTGTGTGGCCTTCGTGGTCAGTGTGTATTCGCCGAGCGAGTCGGTCACCGCCGAGCCCGAAGCTCCGGGAATCGAGAGGATGACACCTTCGAGGGGCTGACCGTCGGAACTTACGATTTTGCCTGTATAGACTTGTGCATCCTGAGCTACAGCTGCTGTAGCCAGGCAAAGCGATGCGAGAACTATATTGAATCTTTTCATGTGAGGCAAGACAATTAATAGTTATTCGTTGTGGGACGGAGGCACCAGTGATACATCATCAGCTGGTACACATTGCTCTTGCTGCGGTCTGTTACATCTGTGCCGTAGTTTCCCATATAGAGTTCGGACATGTCGTTCGACTGTACGCGGATTTTGAAGTTGCCCGGCTTCTTGAGGGTGACGGTAGCCACCTGATAGCCGTCGGTATCGTAGGCCGACGCTTTCTGGTAGAGGTCAGGATCCTGGTCGTACCACCAGCGCCAGTCGAAGTATTCGCCATAACCGATGCTTTCCGAGCCATAGAAGTCGAGACCCTCCATAGCGCCGCCGCGGTCGAAGTGGAAGTTGGAGCCGGTGGCAATCATTGACATATCCTTGACGCAGATGTTGTCCTCGGTAAGTTCTTCGTCCCCATCTCCGAAATAGATGCTGAGCGAATAACGGAGGGAGTGCTTGAATCCCATACGCAGATAATATTCGCCGGCGGGCAGGCGTACCTCGGCAAGGCCGAAGTTGCGGTCTGTATTGTAATAGAGACCTACATACTCGACAGCACAAGGCAACGTGTCGGCAAAGGCTTCCTCGGTGGGCACAGCTGTCAGTACATGATAGTACATCGTAGGCAGTGTCGAAGAAAGTTCGAAGGGTCCCTGGGCATCGTTCACGATGAGCGGGTCGCGCCAGTTGATCCATTTGAAGTATCCTCCTTCGACGGGCTTATGGCTCGATGCATTCCACCCCTGCTGGGCAGGAGTAAGAGCTGCGAAAGTCTGATAGAAGCGGGCTTTGGCACGATAGATGACAATGTGGTTGGGGATGCGGAAATCCGAGAGGAAGTAAGCCGTACCGTTCGAGAGGGTTACTCCGTTCTGGTAGTCGGCAATCTGAACGGAAGGTTTCCACTGGGCTGCGTCGTAAGCCTTGAAGGTTTCGGTGTCGGTAGCATCGTCAGTTTCGCGAACATATCCGCCTACATTGGTGTATTGTCCATCATAGGAGGGAGCCACTTCGTCGGCAGAAAGGCGACGGTCGGAGAAACAGGCGGCCAGCATCCATTTGCGGAATTTGAGGCTGTCCTCAGGGGTGACAGCGCGGTTGAGCCATACGGGGATGGAGTCGAGCGCGCTGTAGTATGCTTTCCGGATCAGGTCGTTGCTGGGAATGAAAACGGTCGACTGGAATGCTTCGGAGCGCATGTTCCAGGAGAGGAGTCCGTTTTCAGTGTAGCGGTCCATCAGTGTGTTGCGAACAGCAATTACCGAGTCGCTGTAGATTGTATTGCCCATGGCATCCACACCTGAAGGCGTCGAAGCAGATGCGTCGAAATAACGTTCCTCAAACTCGGCAATCAAAGCCTTGAAGAGCGAATAGTTTTCATCGTCTAACGACTGAATATACTCATAAATGGAAGGTTCTACAGAGATGAAGCCGTCCACATAGTAGATGTAGCCGTTGTCGGCCTTCACGATTTTGGTAACCTTCCGGGAATTGAGGTAGTGGTTGCTGCCTTCTTCGGTAATCCAGAGGTTTTTGCCCGACAGCATATAGATGCCATTACCGTCAATCAGGGACGCGGGTTCGAAAGCGATGTCGCTCACCAGGTTTTTGGCGGTAGCATCGGAGAGAGAGCTCTCAATGTCGGCATCGCTGACAGCAATTACTGTGACGCCGTTGGCTTCGCTCAGCGAAGAGGCAAACTTGTGGTAGGCATCGGACATATTCGACAAGTCGCTTTGGGAAGCGAGGTAGGCAGCCACGTCACCTTGGTAGACTTGAACCGCACTGGTTGGAGTGAGGTCGGTATCGTCGTAGTGGTCGTCCCAGTCGTCTGAACAGGCAACAGCTCCGAGCAACAGAAAGCAGAATCCTGCCATCCGGCTCATCCGTTTAATGTCATTTAAGTATTTCATTGAATTATACATAAATTCAGATTTCATTATTGTTCGTCAAAACTCGCGGTTATCACTCGTTGACGGGAATGAACTCAAGGTAGTCCCACAACTGGTGGTACGAGCCATTGGTCTTGGCATTGATGTCGAGGATGGTTGCACGGAACACATGCGTCCCCGAAGTCTCGAACTCCATCTCGTCGAAGAGGGTCAAATCACCGCTGCCGTAGGTGAAGCCTGTGGTGGGCAGACCACGGAATACGTATTTGTTGGTAGTCCACTCGTCGTTGCCGAGCTCGGGATCCACCTGGAACTTGGTGAGCGAACCAGCGGCATGGAACGAACGCATTGTAGCCTCGGACGCATAGTGGAGCACCACTTTATATTTACCGGCGATGATGGTCGGCGTATTGAACTGAATCCAGCCGGCATAGCCCAGGTTGAGCACCAGAAGGTTGTTCATATAAGCTCCGTAAGCATTGTTCTCTTTATCGCGGGTTGATACATATTTACACTTCTTAAAGCCCACCTTGCGGTAGTTGGACGTAGAGGCCTTTGCAGGGTTGGCTTTATAGGTGAAGGTGGATTCTGTAATTTCGCCGTACTGTCCGTCGCGGTAGCTGGAAGTTCCCTCATTGTAGGCGAGGTCTATCTGATACTCGCGGTTGGTCATTGAGTTCGAGAAGAGTTCTCCGAGACCCTTGTCTGCACCATAGCCGTTTACAAAACTGATAATCTCGGCCGTATTGCAGAAGTCCCAGCGAACGGTGACAGGTTCGGGAGCCCAAACAGGCATCCAATAGTCAATCTTGTGAATGTAGCCGTTGCGTGCCTCGATGTTGGAGCGGAGCACATGTGCGGTCTGGTTGATTCTGGTCTCCATGACAGTCTCTCCGTCTTCAGCCAGCGTATTCTCGCAGGTTACCACCTGGCCGCTCAGATTTGTGTCGTAGATGAGAATCTGGTCTGGCGTATCGAACGAGAAGAATTTCTCGCGTGTGTAACTTTGGTCGAAGAAATGGTAGGCCACATAGTTCCACAGGGCGTTGTCTTCCGTCCCGATTTTTGCTTTGAGATCGGCCAGGCTGTTGATGCCGGCATCCTTCATAGCATCGTCGGTAGGAGCGAAGCAGGTGAAGTTGTAGGTCTTGACGGAATAGCCGCCGCCGGGAATACGGATGGTGTCGCGCAATTTGCTGACCACCTCGTCATACCCGCATTCACGGGCTGCTGCAGCGAAGATACTGTAGTCGCCCAATTGTTCCAGGCGGTCCACCATTGTCTCGGCAAGCGGGTGAATTACATCATCCATGTAATAAATCATTGCATTCGATGCCTGGATGAAGTTGATACCGCCTGAGTCGCGCGGTTGTACGGCAGCCTGATTGTTGAGGAAGATTGTCGATGACTCCAGAATTTCGTCTGTACGGTCAACATCATCCACATCGGTGTTGATGTATCCGAAACTGGGACGCAGGTAAGCCTGGAAGAGAGACTGTGTGCCGATAGCCTCTCCTGCAACAGCGTAGTTGATGAAGGTTTCGCTGTTCAGTTTCAGGCCGTTGATGATGTGGGTCTGAACCACATACTGGGCATAGGTTTTGTCGAGCTCTTCGATGGAGGAGACACCGCGCCACTGCAGAAATTCGGTCATGGCCTTATTGGTGGGTGCGAACACGGTAGCTGTGGCATCGGCATCCTTCAGGCCGTTATAGTAGTCGGCGTACTTGAGGAGCTCAAGCCACATCGAGAAATCATTGGAACGGCTTTCGAGAATGGAAGTACATGTCATTTCCTCTTCGATGTCGGTGGGCGTAACGAAGGTATCTCCCTCGAAGGGGTCATCGCAGCCGGTCAGGAGTCCTGCCAGCAGGATAAATGAAAAATTAAAGGTGAAAAACGGGCTGCGTACGGCAGACGACATCTTTCGTATCATATTGTGTATCATCTTATTAATGCTTTTTTTAATTTTTCATTTAATTATAGTATGGATTCTGAACCAGATTGGCGTTGCGCTCGATTTCCGTGCTCATGATGGGCAGGAAGAGAGCGTTGTCACTGGTGAGAACGGAACGGAGCCACGACTCTGAAGCCGAGCTGTTGTAACGTACCACCTGTTCAACCAACAGGCTTTGTTTGTAGCGGTTGTCGTTGCTGCGACCCATGCGGAGGAAGTCGTACCAGATCTTGCCTTCGCCCAGGAACTCCATCTTGCGTTCGTCGAGCACGGCTTCGAGCAGTTCTTCCTGGCTGTAGAGTTCCATTTCGTCGATGGCTTCATCGTCGTCCATGCCGGCCGCGATGTTGTCGGTAAGGGCAGCACGTTCGCGGATCTTGTTAATCAGTTTCACGGCTTCCAGCTTATGCTGCGCCGTGGGGTTTTCGCCGTCCACAAGCAGGAGAGCCTCTGCCTTCATGAGGATGACGTCGGCCACACGGTAAATAATGAAATTGGGATCGTAGTAAGTAGAAGTGCGTTTCTTGTCCTCAGTGGTCGAACCTACGTACTTCCAGCAGTAACCTGATGACATACCGAGCGACATGCCGGCCGAACCGCCGGGGAAGAAGGAGGCATGATAGGTGCGGGGAGACTCCTTGCCGGAGGCATTCTCATCGTCACCCTGATCTCCTACGACAGCAAGGTATTCTTTTACGATATCGGCACAGGCACCGGCGGAAACCTGGAATCGGCGCGAAGCCTGCTGGTCATCGAACATGATGGGCAGGTCGTTGGTCTGATTCTCCTGATAGTTCCACTGGAGCTCGAAGATGCTCTCGTTCGAGTTGCCCGGGTTGAATATCGTGAAGTAGCTGCTGCGAGTAGGCGTTGCCATGAAAGCAGGAGCCTTGGCGCTGCCGCTGTTGAGGATGGCGTCACAGGCATTGATGGCCTGCTGATAATCCTCACTCCAGAGACAAACGTCGGCCAGCAGGGCATAGATGGCCCACTTGGTGGCGCGGCCCTTGGTCTCCCATGTTGTGGAATAATCCTCACGGGCGGCACCGGTAGCCAGGGCGGCCAAAAGGTCGCTCTTGATCTGGGCCACTACGGTGTCCTCCGATGTCTTGGGCACGTTGATTTCGACGTTGTCGTCATCATAGGCCTTGGTCACAAGCGGCACATCACGCCAGTTTCTCACCAGATAGAAGTAGCAGAGGGCGCGCAGGAAATAAGCCTCCGTGTAGTGTGCGTTGCGGGCGCCTTCGCTGTAGGTGTCATCGTTCTGACAAGCCTCGTCGGCACGTTCCAGCACGGTGTTGGCGATGTTGATAATTTTATAGAATGTGGACCAGTTGCAGAAGTTCGTGTTCGAAGCCTGCATCTGCCAGGTCTGCAGACGGGTGTTCGACTGGGCGTTGTAGATGAGGCCTGCACGTGTCTCGCCCCACGAAAGCAGCATGGCCTTGGAGTCAGACGTATTATCCACCATCGAACGCAGGTAGTAATAACCGCTCACCACGATGTTTTCCACATCCTGTTCGGTCTGCCAGTAATCGTTGGCCACCTGCGAGTTCTCGGGCTTTACTTCCAGAAAATCGGAACAGGAAGAACTGCCGAATACAAAGATGCAAGTAGCGGATACGGCTGCCAGCTTTGTCATTATATGCTTGATTGTTTTCATATCGTTTCCTTTTCTCATTAGAAGTTAAGAGTGAGACCTACGGCAACACGGCGGCTGCGGGGAGTCTTGGCATTATCGACGGCAATCTCCGTAACTTTCGACGGGATGGTAACCTCAGGATCCTGTCCCTTATAGTCGGTCCAGGTGAAGAGGTCGTAGCCTGTGACAAAAGCGGTGATGCCGGTCGAGTGAATCTTCTCGCACCATTTCTTGGGCAGTTTGTAGTTGAGCGTGATGGTCTGCAGACGGATGTAGGAGCAGTCCTCCACAAAACGGTCGCTGCCGAGGTAATTCATACCATATCTGTATAACGCGCGAGGCACGTCGGTCACGTCGCCTTCATGCGTCCAGCGGCGCAGCACGGCCTTCGACTGATTGTCGGTGTTGTACATTGCCTCGTTGTTCATACGTGCCTGGTTGATGATTTTCTGACCCAGACGGTAGTGGAAACGCATCGTCAGCGTCAGGTCTTTCCACTTCACGTTGACGCCGGCACCGCCGGTGACCATCGGGTTGTAGTTGCCTAAGTAGATAATATCGTTCTCGTCAATCTTGCCGTCGTGGTTGATATCGTCATACTTGGCATCGCCGGGATAGCAGCGGTAGGTGCCGTTCTTCATGATGATGGGCTGGCCTTCGAGGTCGCGCATCACGTTGCCTTCGGCATCGCGGGCATAGGTGTCCTCCAAGTTCTGGTAAACACCCAGCGAGTGGTAGCCGAAGAATGAACCTACAGGAGTGCCTGTCATGAGTTTCTTGGCATATTCACCGTTCTTGAACGAATAGGAGTCCTCAGTCATGTTGCTGGGCAGTTCGAGTATCTCGTTCGTGTTGCGGTTGATATTGAAATCTACAGCCACACGCCAGTTCTTGTTCTTGAAGATTTCGTAGTCGATGCGGTATTCCCAGCCGTAGTTGCGCATGCGGCCCGAGTTGATGAAGGCCAGTTTGTCGAAAGCAGACGTCGAAGCTGTTGCCACACTCTTCTGCAACAGATCCTTGGTGGTCTTCTCGTAGTAATCGAAGGTCATCTTGACCCGGTTGTTCCAGAAGGCAAGGTCGGTACCGAGGTCCCATTCCTCTGCTGTCTGCCACTTCAGTTTGTTCAGCTGCATCGAGTTGGGGGCGACGGGAGTGATGGTGCCGTATTTGCCGGAGACAGCCTGATAGGTGCCCACATAGGGCGAGGTCCCCGTGGGAGCTGCGCCTGACTGACCCCAGCTGAAACGTATCTTGGCTTGAGAGAGCCACGATTCAGTCTTGTTGTGAATCCATTCGATGTCCTGCAGGTTGAGGGCTGCGCCGTACGACTGGAAGAGACCCCAGCGATTGTCCTTGGCGATGGCCGATGTTCCTTCATAGTTCCACGTACCGTTGATGGAGAGCCAGCGGTTGTAGGTGTAGTTGAGGTTGGCGATAGCGGAGAGAGTTCGCACATCCGACTTGCTGCTGTTGAGCGACTCGTCCCAGATGGTACCGCCGTTCACTGGGTCGCCCATGCCGCCGGAGGCTACACCATATACCTGGGTGGCATAGTTCGAACCGGTGGTCTGCTGCGTACGCCAGATCATGGCGGCTACGATGCTGTGACGCTGGTCCAGGAAACTCTGGTTATAGAGCAGCTTGGATTCGGACTGGAGTGAGAAGTTGTTGGAGTAGCCGTCGTAGCTGCGGTTGTTCCATTCGCTGTCGATGTCCACGCCCGTCACTTCCTGGGGCAGGTAGCTGCCGGTCTTGATGGTCTTGAACTTCATCGACACATAACCCTCGAAGGAGAGGATGGGTGCGTCGTTCTCATCGACAAGGATGCGGTAGCGGGGACGGATGGTGATTTTCTCTTCCTTCGTATTGGTGTTGTTGTACGACTCATTGACGGCGGCAATGGGATGGAAGTTCTGGCTGCCGGTGAAGGCACCCTGGAACTCGTTGGCATCCTGATAGGTGAAGTAGATGTCGGTGGGCAGGCCGGTAGCGTCGTCGATATAGTATGGCGACTTGTTGGGCATCTTGCGCATGGCTTCCGTACGAACGGTCTCCGGCTTGAAATAGGGCTGGCCGTTCTTAGTGTCGGAGTAGGTGAACTCGGCCACCACGTTCAGGCGGTTACTGAAGTTATAGCCCACGTTGAGGGTGGAGGTGAGACGCGACATATCGGTGGCTTTGGTCGTACCGCCTTCGCTGAGATAGCCGAGCGAGAAACGGTAGGTGGCCTTTTCACCGCCGCCCGACATAGAGAAGTTGTTGTCGGTGGTGACGGCATTCTTGCGTACGTAACCCAGCCAGTCTGTGTCGGTGTTGTATTCGTCGAAGTAGCTCCAGTCGGGCTGCCATCCGATGGCATAGGCCTTCTGGTCGAAGAGCTGTTCGAGAATGGTGTTGCGGTTCAGACCCTGGGCGTTGGCTGTGTTCCAGATGGCATCCTGCATATAGGCGGTGTATTCGTTGCCGCTCAGCATCGGGATGGGATCCGGCTCGAACTTGAAGGTGGTCTTGTTCGAGAAGGTGAACTTCGGTTTGCCGCGCAGACCTTTCTTGGTCGTGATCAGGAGCACGCCGTTGGCACCCTTCGTGCCGTAGAGGGCCGTCGAGGCTGCGTCCTTCAGTACCTGGATGTCCTCGATATCATTGGGGTTGAGCGAGAGCATGTCGGCAAAGTCTTCGGTGTTGGCCGTCGAGAAGTCGAAGTCCTCCGAGATATCGGTGTTATAGGGCACGCCGTTGATGACGATGAGAGGGTCGGCCGAGCCGTTCAGCGTGGCTGTACCGCGGATACGGATGGAGCCTTTGGCACCGGGGTCGCCGCCCGCCAGAATATCCACACCGGCGAGCTGACCCTGCAGGGCCTCTTCGACTGATGTCACGGGTAAGCTTTCCATCACGTCGTCCATCTTGATGCTCTGGGACGAGCCGGTGAAGGTCTTGGCCGACACGCCGAGTTCGCTGCGCTGCACACGTTCTGTGGCCACAACGACTTCTTTCAATTGCTGGGAGTCTTCACTCATTGTTACGTTCAGCACTTTCTGCCCGGTGAACGGGAAGCGCTGAGCGGACATGCCGATGAAGGAAAACACGATTGTCAGGTCATTACCCTGGGGCATCTTGATGGAATAGTTGCCGTCCATATCGGTGATGGTACCTGTGAGTGTACGGTTCTGGCTGTTGACAACAGCGATGTTGACACCCATCATCGGTTCTTTCGCTCCGCCGAAATCTTCATACACAGTACCCGTCACGACAGCTTGTGCATAGGCTGACGTTGCCGTGATGAAAAGGGCAAGTATGAGGGAAATATGCTTTAATATACGTTTCATATTCTAATTGATATGTCGTTCATTTTCATGCTCGTTTTCTCGCCATGGCAATGATTAAGCAAGCTTGTCATTGCTCTTCTGGCTTAATGAAAACGTTCATTTTTATGCTCGTTTTCTCGCCATGCCAAAACTCATGCAAGCATGGTTTTGGTCATTTGGCTTAACGAAAATGTTGATATTATTTCTGCTGCTCGGGCCAGTTGTTCTCGAATACATCGGTAATGAACTGCACACAACCGTCATCGAAGACGAAGGGCAGACAGTCATAATCCGTAAGGAATGGAATGGCATGACCCTGCACGATATCCTGTCCGTCGGCATTTTTGTACTCGGCAGATGCCTCGGCACGTGCGTACAGATGTCCGCCGTTGTCATATATGTATATGTTCGCGTTACGCGCCGGAGACTTTGAAATGTCGGCAATCGACGGAATGCTGGTATCCTGATCCCAGCCGGGATAGGGATATTCTGTAGCGGGCGATGTCGATTCAGGCAGGAAGTACTGAAGCATGTAGTGCTGCAGGTAGGTCTGCTCATCCGTGCCGTCGGCAGGTGCTGTGCACTTGTTCCAGAAATCGGGATCATCTGCCGATTCGGCGGTAGTGGTGATGTAGGGGAATCTGCCTGTCAGGATGGCTGCCTTGATAGCGTCGGTAGTGGGAACGAGCATCATGCAGTCCTCGGTCATGTAGTTCATCGTCTGGGCCTGCTCGTCAATCATGTTGGCAAGGATGAGGGTTTTGATGAAGCCCTGGAACAGGGTGCCCTCGTCGTTGCGGTGCGAGTAGATCATCGGAATGAAGTTGGCATAGATGGCCTCGGAATTGGACCCGCGCATCAGGAACCGGTCGTTGCCCGGGTCGTAGCTGTAGCAGTGACCGTTGCTCCAAGAGGTGCCGCGGAAAGTGAGTTCCTCAAAGTCGGTATAGACCGAGTCGAGAGTTGTCTGGTCGTTACCGGCATAATGGATGAGGCCATTGTACTTGAACGAGTTGGATATCTTGCCGTTCTTGACGTACAGATAAAGCTTGTAGTTGGTGTTGAGGGTGCGATATACCTTCAGACCCGTGGAGGGAAGTTCTTCTTCTCCGCCGGGAAGACTGATGATATGAGAGTTGACGAAATTGGCCTGTTCGCCGGAACCCAGGTTGCCTGCCGTTGTGGAGCCCACAGGTCCGTTCTTCAGCTTGTCGCTTGCAGCATCATACCAGATGTTGTTTGCCTCGAACTGGGTGTTGTTCGGGTAGAGCATGATGAAGTTGACGTCCATGTCGGTGAGTGTGCTCTGCATATCGCTTGAACCCAGCATGCGCAGGAACAAATTGTAACGCTTGTACTTGTAGGCGGGACCGGTCACCGATCCGAACACGGCAGGAGGTGTCAGGATGGACTGACCGTAGAGAACGCCGTTCACACACATCTTGCGGTTCTGCTGAGGCACTGCGTCCACATCGAACAGAATCGTCGTTTTGGTGAAGAGGTTCTCGACGTCGCCGTTCTTGATTTCCTCAGGGAATACCATGTTGTTGGGATTCACGCTGTTCGAAAGCAGGTAGTTGATGGCATCGGTCGAGATACTGTCGTAATGTACGTCCAACGGATAGCCCGTGGGATCCTCGGGGTCTCCCCAATAGGAGGTATAGAACTCGTTGAAAGCGTCATTGGTGGGTGCAAATACCGAATAGGAGGTGCTGGCCAGCGTGCTCATCTGCATGTAGTCGCTCACGGGCCATTCGCTGTCGATATTGGGCACACGGAAAGTGGTGTTCTCATACAGGCGCTGGTAGTAGGTGTGCGTACCGCCTCCGTAAACCGATGTCAGGTTGTCGTCGGCTGCAAAATAGGCTGCGGCATCATACAACTGCAGGAAGAGCGAATAATCCGAATTATTGGCCAGCTCTGTGTGAATGGTCTCCAGCGGTTTGATGACGCGGTCCACCGTGTAAATGTAACCGTTCTTTGCGGGTACGGCATATTCGGTGACTGTTGCATCGCTCACGTTGAACCCGTTCTCGCCGGTCCAGGAGGATTCGGGGAAGAAATATTCGTAATTGTACTTCGCGTCAATGACCTTGGTGTTGAACATGGCATAGCTGAAAATCGGGATGAAGCGCTCCAGGTGATACACCTCAACCGTTACGCCTGTCGTGTCGACCAGCGAACCGTCGCTGAGCATCAGACGGGCAGGTTCTTCCTGCGATACCGCGTCTTGCGAACGGGTACGGAACTTGTAATAAAGACCGGCGTTCACCTCCTTCTGCTCGTCCGTGGCTCCGTCACCTTCGTTGGGACGGAAATTCACCAGTTTGTCCTTGTCGAACGAATAATAGAGCAGATGGAAACCCACCAGCTTCTTCAGTTCGCTCACGGAGATGTCCTCCACTTTCGTGGTGCCGTAGTTGGCTTGCAGATACGAACGCATGGCATCGTCGTTGGGTGCCATAACCGTCAAGATGGCGCGGCCGTTCAGCAGACTCTTGTAGTCACAACGGTCAACAGCCGAGAGGAACAGCGTATAGTCGCCTCTTTCCTCCAGAATCTCATAAATACTGCCTTTAATCCAATCCGGTTCCTCGTAGTAGTCCTTCATCTTGTCCTGGCAGGACGAAAGAAGCGCTGCTGCTGTGGGAACCAGCATCAGACCCAGTGCCATTCCTATGGACTTGATCGTTTTCAGCATGTTGTTAATTTTTATTGTTTCTTAATCGTTTGCGATTTTAATTCGTGTCCAAGTTACAATAAGTATGCTCGGCGCACATTTTTCATGATGCAAATATATAATTTTTTTTCAAAACTACCAAACAAATTGATAAAATTAACGCATCAAATCTTTATTTTGGTGAAAAAATCCTCATTTTTGATAAAAAAATCCACCTTGGCATTCTGTTTTTCGGTCTTTTAAGGCTTGTAGGTACAGATTCCGCTTGTTGTAGACAGTTACATTATCCGGGCTTTTTTATTCACTTAGAATAGCTTGCGAAGGGGAGATTTTTGACACGATGCCCGAGGGAATCAGCATTGTCAGCAGGATGACGGCGGCGGTCCCCAGATTCAGAACGACAACGTGCCAGAGAGAGAGGCTGACAGGCACCCATTCGAGGTAGTAGTTTTCTGGGTCGAGTGCGAGCGGATGCCACAGATATTGTGCGGCGCAGAATCCCAGTCCGATCAGGTTGCCCCAGAACAGGCCTTTCAGGGTCAGCAGGCCCGATACCCACAGGAAGATTTTCCGGAGTTCGCCGTCGGTGCATCCCAACGCCTTCAGGATGCCGATGGTGGAGGTTCGTTCCAGGATGATTATCAGCAGGCCGCTGATCATGGTGATGGCGGCAACGGTGCCCATCAGGATGAGGATGACCCATACGTTGGTGTCGAGCAGCGACAACCACCCGAAAATCTGGGGATAGATGGTGTCGGTGGTACGAATCCGGTAGGGCATGCCCGTGCGGTCGCTCCGGCCGCCAAGTAGTTCAGAGAGGTTTTCCCATTCGGGTTGGGCGCGGTCGTAGTCGTCCAGCCGGATCTTGATACCACTCACCATGTCTTCGTCCCAACCGGACACATCCTGCAGCAAGGGCAGCAGGCAGACGGCCTGACGGCTGTCTGCCTCCGAGAAATGGGTAGCGTAGATGCCGCTCACCCTCAGAGTGCGCACTTTGACGGAGGCTCCTCCCGCATTCCAGGTGTTCATGTCGTGGGCGCCTTCCCGTTTCACGAAATAGGCTTTCACCTCGTCGCCCGTCTGCAGTTTCAGAGCTGAGGCGACGGGCTGTGACAGGTATATCTCGTCTGCTTCTGTGGGATGCATTCCTTCGGTATTGTGCCGGTTGAGAAAGGTCCAGTCTCTGTCGGGGACTTCGCCGGTCAGTCCGAGGGTTTGGAAGGCACTGTCGGTCTTGAGCATGCACAGTTTCGATGCATATGGCGCCACCTCCAGGTATCCGGGCCGGGTTTTGAGCATTCCCAGCAGGCTGTCGTCCACACAGAGCGGCGCCGTCTCGTAGTTCGAGTTGTCGGCCATCGCTTCCACATGCACATGACCGGCCATTCCGCTCACCAGTTCTTCTATTTCCCGCTTGAAGCCCACCACAACGGCCACGGCTATAATCATCACCGCAAGGCCGATGGCAATGGCTGCCACCGCAATACGAATTGCCGGCGGCGTCGCTCCTTGTCGGGCGTCACCGTCGGTGGTTCGGTCATAGATGCGTTTGGCGATGAACAGCGGAAACATCCCCATGCGTCAGTTTTATTCTTTCCCCAATGCGTTGTAGGTCTCCAGCGCTTTCTGGAGCACAATCAGGGCATGCTTCAGGTCTTCTTTGTTGAGTACATAGGCCAGTCGGACCTCGTTCTTGCCCAACCCGGGTGTGACGTAGAAGCCCGAGGCGGGAGCCATCATCACGGTGCAGCCCTCGAACTGGAAGTCGCTCAGACACCAGGCGCAGAACTTCTCGGCGTCATCGACAGGCAGTTTGGCCACCGTGTAGAAGGCGCCCATCGGGATGGGGGAGTAGCAGCCGGGAATGCGGTTGATGCCGTCAATCAGGAATTTTCTGCGTTCCACATATTCGTTGTAGGTGTCCAGCATATACTCGGGGTCGGCATCGATGGCCGCCTCGGCAATGAGCTGGCCGATGAGCGGAGGAGAGAGACGGGCCTGGCAGAATTTCATCACGTTGGCCCGTACGGCGGCATTCTTGGTCACAATAGAGCCCACGCGGATACCTGTCATCGAGTATCGTTTCGAGACGGAGTCAATTAGGATGACGTTCTGTTCGATGCCTTCCAGGTGGCAGGCTGAGATGTAAGGCGCGCCCGTATAGCAGAATTCGCGATACACTTCGTCCGAGAACAGAAACAGGTCGTGTTTCTTGACGATGTCTCTCAGTTGGCGCATCTCCTTCTGGGTATAGAGATAACCTGTTGGGTTGTTGGGGTTGCAGATGAGGATGCCTTTGGTCTTGGGAGTGATGAGCTCTTCGAATTTCTCCATCGGGGGCAGTGCAAATCCTTCTTCAATCGAAGTCGGGATGGACTTGATGACGGCGCCTGCTACGATGGCAAAGGCCATATAGTTGGCATAGGCCGGCTCGGGCACGATGATTTCGTCACCCGGGTTCAGACATGACATGAAAGCGAACAGCACGGCTTCCGAACCGCCCGTGGTCACGATGATGTCCTCCACATCCGCGTTGATTTTGAAACGGTGGTAGTAGTTGGCCAGTTTCTGACGCAGTGACAACAGACCTTCCGAGGGGCTGTATTCCAGCACCTTGCGGTCGATACGTTTCATTTCGTCCAGACCGGCCTGCATGGTCGGGAGGTCGGGTTGACCAATGTTGAGATGATATACCTTCACGCCTCGTGCCTTGGCGGCATTGGACAGTGGCACGAGTTTGCGGATAGGTGACTGGGGCATGTTCTGCCCGCGTTGCGATATGCTTGGCATTCCTATTTGGATGTTATTGTTTATTTATATGATTGTCTGTGACATCCCTATTTCAGGTAGTCAGGCCCCTGCTGCTGCAGGTAGTGGATGATTCCGAAGTCGGCGGGAGCCCAGTCCAGATAATCCAGATTGGCAAGGGTCACCCAGCGGCTGTCCAGATGTTCCTTCATCGTAAACTCCGGGGTGTCGGCATGGCAGAGCCAGGCATCGAGGGCAATGCTGAATTCGGGATATTCGTATTCCACCTTAATCAGACGGCGCACAGGACGCACCTCATAGTCCATCTCCTCCTGCAGTTCGCGGCAGATGGCTTCTTCGGGAGTTTCGTCTTTTTCGATCTTGCCTCCCGGGAATTCCCACTTCAGCGAGGTCGAAACATGCATTCCTTTGGGACGCTGCATGCAGAGGATTCGGTCGTCAATAACGACCACCGCACATACTACATTATAATGCGTCATAGCTGCCCCTGAACGTTGTGGTATTCATGTCACCCGTTTCGAGGCCGAGCTTGAGCCATTTCTTGCGCTGCTGGGAAGTACCGTGTGTGAACGACTCGGGCACGGCGTAGCCCTGCGCTTTCTTCTGCAGGTAGTCGTCGCCGATTTTGAGCGAAGCGTTGATGGCTTCGTCGATGTCGCCCTCTTCGAGCGACTGGTAGCGTTTGTTCTCGTAGTGGCCCCATACGCCGGCATAGTAGTCGGCCAGGAGTTCCAGACGTACACTGATTTCGTTGGCGGCCGCTTTGTCGAGACTCTGCATCTGACGGTGGGCCTGACCCAGCGTGCCCAGCAGGTATTCCACGTGGTGGCCTACCTCGTGGGCAATCACATAGGCATAGGCGAAATCGCCGTCGGCACCGATCTGCGACTTCATCGTCGTGAAGAACGACAGGTCGATATAGAGCTTCTGGTCTCCCGAGCAGTAGAAGGGGCCTACGGCAGCACTGCCTGCGCCGCACGCTGTCGATACCGAACCTGTGTAGAGCACCAGCGTGGGGTTCTGATACTGTTTGCCCATCTTGCGGAACACTTCCTCCCAGACGTCCTCGGTCGAGGCCAGGATCTGGCGCGAGAAGTCGGCCAGCGCTTCCTCTTCGGCGGTAGCCTCATACGTGTCGTTTGAAGTCGTGGTCTGCGTTGTGTTGATGCCGCTGCTGGCACCCATCAGGATTTCCAAGGGGTTGCAGCCGCCGGCATAGCTCAGGATTACTAACGCCACGATGGCGATGATAATCCATTTACCGCTCTTGCCTTTCAGCAGGCTCAGCAACAGGGGAAGCATACTACTGCCTCCGGAGAGGCCTCTCATCGACCCTCTCGAGCTTTGCCCGCGGCGGTCTTCTACATTGTCGCTTTGACGACGTCCGTCCAGTCTCATAGCTTTGTTTTTAAAAAGTTTTCCAGTTTCAAAAAAGCCCCGTTAATCTTTTGGGATTAGCGGGGTCTTCAGAGCTCGCGGAGAGAACGAGATTCGAACTCGTGGAACCTTAATCAGGTTCGTCGGTTTAGCAAACCGGTGGTTTCAGCCACTCACCCATCTCTCCTAACATTGCTGCCAAACCAGCATTTCTTTTGGAAAAGCGGTGCAAAGATAGCCTTTTTTTTCGAAACCGCCAAATATTTTAGTAAAAAAATGCGAATTTTTTAATTTTTATCGAATTTATTCGTATCTTTGCAGCGAAAAGATGTCAAAATTATGGCAAACAAGACCAAGAATAGCAAAAAAAATACTTTCTTCCGGGTATTGGCTGTTATCGCCATCCTGTTTCTGCTGACCGGAGCTGTCGCCGCATACGCACTTTATCAGATGTCGGTTCGCTCGGCTCTCACGCGTGACGTGTGGTTGTATGTGCGTCCGGGAGATACGCGAGACTCTATTCTCGTCCGCCTCGACGGGGGAGGAATGGACCCGTCCCGTGTGTTCTGGGTTGAACGGAGCATGGACTATTATGATCTTGATGAAAAACTGGCCTCCTCCGACTGTTCGGGTGCTTATCTGCTATCCATCGACCTGCCGCCGCTGCGTGTGGTTTCCCGTATCGTACGTCACCAGCAGACACCAGTGCGCATCTCGTTCAACAACGTTCGTCTTTCCGCCCAGCTGGCGGCACGCATCACCGAACCCCTCATGATTGACAGTGCCGCCATGATGGAGGCGTTGCATGACACAGAATTCCTCAGCACACTTTCGGTCGATACGGCAACCGTCCTCACGCTCTTCCTGCCCGACACTTACGAGGTGTGGTGGAACATCAGTGCAGAGGACCTCATCTACCGCATGTATCGCGAACACGAAGCGTTCTGGACGCCTAAGCGCTGCAGCGAGGCTCAGGCCATCGGTCTCTCGCCCCTCCAGTGCAGTATCATCGCTTCCATAGCCGAGGAGGAGACCCACAATCGCGGCGAGATAGGTATCGTGGCCCGTCTTTATGCCAACCGGTTCCGGATCGGGATGCCCCTCCAAGCCGACCCGACGGTGAAATATGCCGTCGGAGACTTCACGCTCAGACGTATCCTCAACGAACACCTCGCCACGCCTTCGCCCTACAATACCTATCTTCATGCCGGACTCCCGCCCGGACCCATCCGGATTCCCGCCAAGGCGACTATCGACTCGCTCCTCCAGTCGCGTGAACATTCCTATTTATATATGTGCGCGAAGGAGGATTTCTCCGGCACCCACAATTTCGCCCGGACGCTCGGTGAGCACCAGCGGAACGCCGCCCGCTATCATGCGGCTCTCAACAAACTCAAAATCAAATGAAACGCCTGTCTCTCCTGCGGCTTGCAGCTGCCGTCCTCCTGTCGGCTTCGGCCGCCTGCACCGTCTCCTCCCGCCGGGACCATGCGGCAATACGTAACGAAGCCGTTCCGCGGGAACCCGACTACACGCTTGCATCCCAATGGTACACCGCCGACCGCGGAGGCGCTGCCGATATCTTCTATATCCCGTCAACTTCGACTTTCGACTACAGGCTCGGCGACAGTACCTGGTGTCATTATGCCGACACCTACACCGACAGTCTGCGGCGGGGCATGACGCTTGAAATGCAGGGAGTGGATCTTCTGATAGGCGGCAACCTTAACTTCCGGGCACCCTACTACAGGCAGTGTTCGATGGAGTCCTTTACAGGCGACAGTCTGCGGGATGCACGTCTGGAGCTGCCGGCAGGGGATGTCAGAAGTGCCTTTGCCCACTACCTGACCCGCATCAATCCCGACCGTCCGTTCATTCTGGCCGGATTCAGCCAGGGGGCTTTCCTCGCCCTCCGGCTGATGGAGGAGATGGACGATGCGGCCTATGCCCGCATGGTGGCCGCCTACCTCATCGGCATCCCCGTCCCCAGCTCCCGGCTTGCAGCATGTCCCCGCATCCGGGCGGCCCGGGGTGCCGACGATACGGGTGTCACCGTCTGCTACAACTCGGTGCGCGATGCCTCCTGTGCTGACGGCCTGCGCAGTGCCTTGTGTATCAATCCCGTCAATTGGAGCACCGGAGGAGAACCCGCCGTCCTTGATACTGAACCGTCGCCCTTCATTCCCCTCGACCGACAACAGAAACAGCATCTCGAAGTCGCCCTTGACACGGCTTCCAACCTTCTTTTCGTCAGCGGCTATGTGTCCGATGACTATATCCTGCCCCTCTTCGGCAGGGAGGGCAACTACCATTCGCGCGAAATCTGGTTGTACCGCCAGCAACTGCGCGACAATATGCAGAATCGTGTAAATCAATTTCTGAAGCAATGATAAAAACAAAGTTAATGACGCTGGCAGCCTTCCTGCTGCTGGCGATGGATCTTTGGGCCACCGATGATGTGCTTCTGCGCCCCTGCCGTCCGGAACTCGACAGTTCCGATGCTGTATCCAACAGGGCTTCCCGTCAGCAGAGCGCCGGGAATCCCTATGTTGGTGACCGCCGCCAGCTGGTCATCCTGGCCGCCTTTCAAGACCTTGGTTTTCTCGAATCCCGTGACGAGGCTCTGGCCAAGTGGAACGAAATTTTCAATGCCAAAGGTTTCCATGAGGGCAATTACACGGGTTCCGTCCACGATTATTTCCGCGACCAGAGCTATGGGAAGTTTAACCTCACTTTCGACCTTTTCTATATCACTCTGCCAGAAGGGCGGCACAAATACCGCAGCACCATCAGTGACGATGAAAACTCCCAGCATATGGTGGACGCTATCGTCGATACCCTCATGACGCGGGACATAGACTGGAGCCTTTATGACTGGGATGGTGACGGCTTTGTCAATCAGCTACTCATCGTCTATGCAGGCAAGGGCATGAATATTGATGGCGATGACGAAAGCATCTGGCCCCACCAGTCGTGGCTCTCCAAACACATGAATCTTGAAACGGAGAACAAATGGGATACCCGCAGCTGGCGTACGGTCACCAGTAGCGACAGGGAATATTACATCGATGTTTACTGCTGTGTGCAGGAGTGGGTTGACAGTGAGAGTGTTAAATCCTCGTTCGGTACCATCTGCCATGAGTACAGCCACTGCTTCGGGCTGCCCGATTTTTATTACGCAGGAAATTCTGTGGTCGGCGACTGGGACCTCATGGGAAGAGGCAATTACAACGGGAAGGGCTATCTCCCCTGCGGCTATTCCGCCCACGAACGTATGTTCATGGGCTGGCTCTCCCCGGAGGAGCTGACAGCCGCAATGACGGTGACCGCCATGCCTGCTCTCGACGATGCCCCTGCGGCCTACCTCATTCGCAACGATGCCGTTGCCGATGAATACTACATCGTCGAGAACCGCCGGCAGCAGGGATGGGACGCACAGCTGCCCGGCAGCGGCATTCTCGTTTTCCACGTCGATTATGACGATGATGTCTGGCGTAATGGGACTCCGAACAGCTATTTCAATAAACGCTACGAAATTTTCCCCGCCAACAACCGCTCTTCCATCAATTATATGGCATCCTGGACCTATCCCTATATCGTGTCTGACAGTCAGGGTAATGATTCCATTGCCAACGACTGTCTGACCGATACCTCCAAACCCGCCGCTACGCTGTTTAATGCCAACACGGCGGGAACAAAATTCATGGGCAAACCTCTGACCCGGATGTCGGTCGGGGCCGACGGCCTCGCCTCTTTTGTCTTTATGGATCCTAACCCCGATGCTATCGCGCCTGTCCGCAGCCGTGAGGACGATGCCGCCCCCGTCTTCTATGACCTTCACGGCCGCCGGATTCCCGAACAGCCCTCCCGTTCTGGTGTCTTTGTCCGCAACGGACGCAAAATATGGATTCCTTGATACCCAGGGCCGTCAATAAGGACCAACAGGAGTCCATCCCTCATTGAGAGAGGTTAGACAGGTCTTCCTAAGAAGAATAAATAATTGCATAATTAAGTAGTAGAAGACACTTTTTTCAAAAAATATTTGGCTATCTCAAAAAAAAGCCGTATCTTTGCACCCGCATTTCGCGCAAGTGGTGGAATTGGTAGACACGCCAGACTTAGGATCTGGTGCCGAAAGGCTTGCGGGTTCGAGTCCCGCCCTGCGTACCGGGATAACAGCTCCGTATCGGTTGATGCGGGGCTGTTTTTACTGCCTCTTAATATCCGTCCACTTGGGGGCATACCCC
>Ga0326512_10000816_pt1 | contig 26217 bp, 45 predicted proteins | sample 1_2617_0518_D_FD_203652 | JGI IMG/M metagenome (GOLD analysis project Ga0326512, IMG submission 203652) | Bovine rumen microbial communities from UC Davis, California, United States - 1_2617_0518 | ecosystem: Host-associated > Mammals > Digestive system > Stomach > Rumen | place: USA...
GCGAACGACGAACCCTCCCCACCCCTTACGTGGGGGCGGGGTCACCCTCGACCGGCACTCCGTTCGCCTGTGCCCACTCGACGACGGCATCGATGCGGTCACGCAGGGCATCCTCGGCCTTCCCCAATAATTTTCTGTGGTCTTTTCGATTGCTGATGTCATGACGACCAGAGCAGACAACGATCCTGTCCGGTGCCACCTCCACCACCTCATCCACCGTTGGGGCTGATCGAATAATGAAGACCTTTGAGCAATAGTCTTGAGCACGATCAGCGAAAGCAGGTAAAAGGTCATTGGCTAGCTTGATGGCTGATTGATGGTTCTCTGCGTGTGCGTTCGTCAAGCGGAACGCTGCGGAGAGGTAATCAAGGTCGTAAGCGATGCCACCATCCAGGTGTCGTTGGACGTAGGTTGTTTTCCCGCTTCCGGGAAGACCGATCACGAGGATCTTTCCGTCAAGTTTGATACCCTGTTCAAGTGCCGCCTGTTTCATCAATACCCGACCCAATTTTGTCAATCCGCCTGTGAATTGTTGGTGCAACTCACGGTGAGTTCTTGTTGATACGCTGATCAGATTCCAATTGCACCATTCATAGCATGGGTAATCCTCCCGTGGAAAAATGTGATGAACTATGTCCGCCTGTTGGATAACCCCCCGGAAATCTCGCGCAACGATGTCTTGATAACCGTCACGCTTCAGGATCAACGCCCGTTTCTTCCGCCATCGTTCGGATTCATAGAATGGATCACGGCTTCCTTGCGCCAAGGTATTCAACCTCTTCGGTGATGTATGACCCGTCCTTGTATACCCAATGACATTTCCCCGTCAGTTCGCATCGTTTCATCAGGAGATCAACCTCGCCACCTTCAACGCGACAATGATAATATCCCGGTGTTCGCGGGAATCCTTTTTTCCATTCTGCTGTGACCTGTGCCATCATTCCCCCATAACAAAAGCGGCACGAATAAACGCGCCGCCTGTTCATAAATTTTGACGATAACATTATAAATCTATACCAGGGAACAAAAGTGACCCATTTATATTTTTTGAGAAACAAAATAAATCATGGCGCGTCTATACTCGTAGTATTGCCGCCTACCGCATGGAATCCCTTGACCCGCAAGCGTTTCGAAAGATAATTGATGTGTGACACCCATGATGATGTATTTTTGAAGCGGCTCACTTTCGGTGATCAGTTTTGCGGCGTCTTCCACAATATCAATCTTGCGCTGAAGCTCCGCCCGACGAATCGCCAGTTCTTCGACGGGATTGTAATCGCCTGACGTCTGAACGTTGACGCGATCCTCATAATTTGTGATCGTGCGGGATGTGTCGCAAACGGATAGTTCCGCGATCCAAAGAGGATAGCAGCGGCAGAAGGAAATTGCGTGATCCCATAATGCCGGCGGAACGAAGTTCTTGCTCCGTTTGGATGGTCTTTTGTATCGAATTTTATTCATCTGTGCCCTCCATACCAAATAAACGCGATAATAGCCAGGAATGCCATGACGGCGATAGTGTAGAGACCTCCCTCAAGAGTGAGACAAACGCCCATGATCAGGAGTCCTCCGGTTTGTCGAGTTCGCAAAGAACCGCTACATTGAACGCAAGGTGATCCAAGTGAAGGAGTCCGCTTTCCTCATCCGTGCCGTGTGGGTCATCTAAATATGCGAGAAGGTGACGGAATAGTGCGTCACGGTAACGTTCAACGGAGACATCGCGCCAACTTTCGGAATCGCCGTACTTCTTGAGACCGTACATTCGAGCACGTGCAATGGCTCTGATGATCTCACGCGGAACAAGGGTCAGACGGAGCTTGCCTGCATCGGCTTTGATGTCTTGATTCTGTTCGTTCATGATTGTTCCCCCATTCTATCTGCAAAAATATTTTCCAACATATTTGCCGACCTATAACATAAAACCCGTCCGTGTCCATGCTGCGTTTGGGCATACTCACGAAGCATCCTTGCTTGTTCTGACACCATAAGCATTGATATGGGTTCTTTTTTTAATTCAGCGAAATGCTTTCGCATAGATTCTGCTTGTCGTTCCATTTTGTTCCCGTATTTGCAGTTATATACATTGTCGCACCACTCTAAATTATTAGGATTATTGTTCTTTTTATTTTCATCCTTGTGATTGACTTGTGCGTAATTATTTAGATTAGGAAGAAAAGCCATTGCGACTATACGGTGAACAAACCATTGTCTTGTTATTCCATTTTTTGATAAACTGACCTTATAATACCCTCGAAAATTCTCAATTGGGGACAACACCCTTTCATCAAAATGTTTTTTTACTCCATTTTTCGTTACCGAATAATGTGGAATCCTTTTTATTACACCGTTATTGCTTACTTGATATAATCCCTCATATTCGACAACATCTTTCCATACTTCATCCATTTTTATCCTCACTTTCCGAACCTTGCGAACCCATTTCCGAACCTTGCGAACCATCGGGATCGCTTTCCTCCTTCAGATTGAATTGATAACGCGCCGTAATATCGATGGTTTCCGCGTCCTTATTTTTGGCATAGAACGCGCCCTGGTTGCGCAACCGTTCCTCGTATTCATCCGCAAACTTCCGACCCTCGATGGTCTGCGGGATTATTGTTGTTTCGATGCGGTAGATGGTCATGATGTCTCCTTTCGCGTCATTCCCAACAACCAATCAGCAGACACGCATAACGCGTTACATATTGCAATAATTGCATCCGCTTTCGGCTCCCTATCTCCTGTGATATATCTTGAAATCGTCACCTCGGTCATGCCGACACGCTTGGCGAGTTCTTTTTGTTTCATGTTTCGCATTTCAAGAGCAAGCTTGATGCGATCGCCCATTGTTTGATAAATCATGCTTTCCCCCTTTACCGCCTCCACCCCGCACGCCCCGGTCATGCACTCTGACCCAATTCGGTCTTGTAATCACTCCATCCGCGTGTGTTCCTTCGGCTCATAAATCGCGGAGCGTGCTGGCTTGTGGTCGGCTGACGGCTCGGTTAATAGTTACATGGTACTTTTGGTTTGATCATTCATACACGATATAGGCTTTACGTGTGCCGCAAATTGTTCGCGTTTTCAATTATTGGCTTTATCTGATCCCCACGCCGTCAAATGATGGGGAGTCAAATCCATTTTTCAGGCTCATCCTTTACGATGGCCCCGGTGTGATAGAGAATGTTCCTGACATCCCATCCAATTCGCCCACACCTGCCCTGATAGTTCCTTGCGTCCACCTCCTGAAGCGGACAATTCGTCCATTTGAGAGTCTGCTTCAGGATGGCGTCATAGACATCGACCTTTTCCCAGTCTTCAAGGTCTCGCCCCTTTTGGATCATCCGTCCTCCATTTCTCAAGCAATCGGTCGATATATTCGTTGCTTGCTCTCTCGGTCTGCGGTTCTTCTTCCTTGGTCTCGATCATTGCCACCGGAGCAACACCGATTTTCGGTCTGTCATTAGCGCATAGCCGCTCATATTTCTGTCTTGACTCAACGACCGCTCTGTATGACCTTTTGAAATTGCTCTCCGCGACGGAAATACTGTCGATATCCATGACCGCCCATTGTCTCAACTGTGACGCCCCGCCGAGTGCCCGTCTGACGTCTTCAGGCAGCTTGTTGAATTCTTCCTCGGCTCCGTAATACCCGTTTTGGAGTGCGTTATAGACAAGATTCCACGCTTCGCCTTCGCCGATTTCCTCGCTAGTCTGTCCGACAACAATCGCCCTGATCTGTCCGACCGTTGGCGGGAAACCCTTCGTGTCAGTCTGTGCGAATTCCCTGATTGCTTGGCTTACCTGCTGATAGGAGAGGTCGCCCAGGTATTCCGCCCATATCTGAACCGCCGCCGACTTGTCAGGAACATGAAAGTTCCCCCATAAGGTCTGTATTGCCATAAGGATTTTAGTTGTTTCCTGTGCGTCCATTCATAACCTCCATACCTGCTGCCGCCCATTCGTCAAGTACGCTCGTCTTTTTCTCTTTTCGTTCTTTCTCAGAACGCTCCCATGTACGGACGGACGCCTTCCAATTCTTCATTTTGTTTTTTCCGATCATCCAACCTTTGGATTCGTAAAAGTCTATAAAGTGTTGGGGATCCACCTTGTTTCCTCGCTCTCGACAATAATCCTGAACCTCTGCGAGTGTTGGTGGTGTGAATGCGCGATAGCGCACTATATTATTATTATTATCTTTATCTTTATCAGATACAGAATCAGATACAGATACAGATACAGATACATTATCAGATACAGATACAGAATCAGATACAGATACACTCCTGACTTCATCATGACTTCGTGATGACTTCATGTCGACTTCATCATGACTTCGTGTTGATGTCGTGACGATATCTAAACCCTTTTTATTAAGAAGGTACTTCTTTCGGTTCTCCTTTGCTCTCTCGACCTTCTCCTGATATGCAATGCCGTCATCGTCAAGTTTCTGCTTCATCATGGAGAAGATAGCAGACAGGGAAGGATCCTCAAAAGACGGTCTCTCATCCGCGAACACATAGCCACAAATCGCCTTGGCGATCTCGCCAGCCTTTTCGGTCTCCAAATTGCGGATGATCACTCCCCAGGAGTCATAGATTATGCACGTTTTTCTTGCCATCTTCTCACCTCACCACTTGAAACTCATCTGACCGGGAATCTCATCCTTTCCCTTCATCGCCTTGCGTAATAACTTCAGCTTGTGACTCTGTGTTGTGAATCTCTTTCTCTCAAGTGCAATGTATGCCTCGATATACGGATCATCGGCAGCAGACTCTCTCCTGAAATATCCTCCGCCATAGGACGCGATCAGAACCCCACGCTCCCCGGCATCTGCAATCTGACTCCTGATCTCCCTGTCTGTGATGTGTAGTACCTCATGGAGATATGCCCTTGAGACTCTGTTCTGATACCCTGCGGGAATGAATTCCTCAATCATGCTCCGACCTCCATTGCTCATACATGCAATAGACCTTGATCCAGTCTTCAAAAAGCATGTGAACCAACCCGTCTCCCGGAGCATCCGTCAGGAATGGGCCTCCTCCCGTGAATAACTCCGCCATGTCGCCGAGTCTCATTGTTGCCATCCACGGCTTGCGGCTTTTCTTCCTGATCACCACCGGAAAAACATCCTTTCCCGTCTTCCGCATGTATGCGTCACTATCACGCTCGGCCTGTTTGATTGCCTTGGTGACGTCAAGGTCTTCGTTCCACTTGCACTCAATCCAAATGTACGGAACACCCTCGACATCTGCATGACCCAACATCCCGTCATGCTGATATCCCCTCTGTGCGTCATATCCGTATTCCTGAAACATGTGTGCAACCTGAAGCTCTCCGCGCACACCCTTTGCTCTACTGTTTAGCATTCGCTCTCCTTTCTCCCCGGTCGCCTGGGATCAACCGGGGCAACCTTGGTTAGCGTTTCGGATCCTTAAGAGGTAAGTTCGTGAGACATTCCCCAAAAGGGTATTACTTGTGATAAATCAACCGCTCCGGATCCCAGTCCGGATAGTGCGATCGCAAATATTTTTCCGCGACCGTCTTCATTAGCGGACGCGCTTGAGAATTATCCAATCTGTCGTGGCAAGGTCTGCACACCGTCAGAATGTTTTCCTCTACTCCGAGACCACCGTGCGCTCTGCTGATAAAATGCGCTTCGCCCCTTCCTGGCCTGTGGCAGAAGATGCACAAACCGTCATCCCGTCTCTCGACTGTCTCTCTGACCTTCGGTGTTATGCTGCATGCCTTCGTCCTTCTGTGCATTTTTCCTCTCCCATAGTGCCGCCATCTGTCGCAATTGGTCAGGTGTTGCGGTCTCAATCCCCTGTTGCTTGCATTCCTCGATAGTTCCGTCTATCAGCCTTGCCATTTCAGCGGTGTTGTATGTGTGGCTCCCTCGGTACACTCGATAGAAGTAAACTCTGTGACCGTTTTCCTCGCCGACCTTTACGCATTTCGTGTGTGTCGTTTCCAGTTCCATCATCCTGTCTTCAGGAGCGTTGGTCTTATAGATAAGCGGTTCGTCGTCGATATACTCAATCTGACCGTAATCAGCGATTAGATGGTTTTTGCACCTTGCCATCGAAATGCCGAGCTTTTGGCGGAGCTTGTCACACAAAACGTGAAAATATGAATTGCTATCTAAACTCCGCCGCTCCCTATGCTCGGTCAGATCCCACAATTTGCCCCTGTCTGCCCCGTAAAGATAGGAGATGATCTGTTCCCCTGTGCCTGTCATTTGTCAGGTCTCTCACTCAATTTCTTGACTGCTGCCGTGTACTGTTCATCGGTAAGATCCATGCCGCCCGGAAAGACTTCCTTCGGATCCAACCCCTTTTTCTTGCACATGTTCTCAAGAATGGTCTGCTCCTTCTTGCCGATCTTCTTGACGCCCTGATTGTTGAGAGCGTTCGCAAGTTCGTCAGCCGATGCCATCGAACCGTCAATCCCTATACCTGCGAAACCGAGCGCACGTCCGACCGCTGACGTTTCGCAATTCTCAATGAACGACGTCTTGTTGATGTAGGATGATGATTCCTTCTCCTGTGCGTAACCTGTCGCGAGAACGCTCCCCTGATCATCCGTGATAGTTGACTTCATGGTGACAACTCCATCGGTCAGGTCGATGATATCCGTGGATATCCTTCCGCACGGGCAGATATCACGAAACGCCTTGACACGCTCATTGACCTGAACATATCCCTTGCCCTTGAAATCTATCGATGCCAACTGACTGTTGGCCTGTTTTAATGCTTCGCTTGTTATCATCCCTTTGTCCCCTCTAATTCTTCAATTGCGGCGAATACCTTCGCCAACTCTGTCAACTTCTTGTACTTTGACTTGAACCGAATCAATTCCTGTTTGGCGTTATCCAAAAGGATCCCCCGCAATTCTGCGTCCGTCATTGCGGTCTCATAGTTGATGTACCTGGGCGAATTCTTCGGATTCTCCGGATTGCTTGTGATGTTCACAAACGCACGTTTGTCATAATCCTTTTCTTTCTCCGGTACAACAACCAACGCCGCGATGATATTCCGTGCCTGTGTAAGTCTCCACTTTTCGCCTGCGATGTTGTTATCCCATTCGAAAAGCCCGTGCAAAATGTTCCCGTCATCCCGCGCTGCATCAACGACCGCTTGATTCGTGATTTCTCCGTTTTCCTTCTCAATCCGTTCAAGCTCCGCGCCTGCATCGTTTGCGTCAACGCTTTCGTATAATCCAATGCTCCATTTGTAAATCATGATTGAACCTCCTTCTTGTTACCTAGGCATACCGAACCAAAACCCGCCTTGCCTGCCAAACCTAACCCGGACATGACCCGCCTCTGCTCAACAGACCACACCGCGTCACGCCTTGCCTGCCATGCCTTGCCTTGACGTGACCCGCCTAACCCAGTAAAACCCAACCGAAACATGCCTCTACCTACCGCGCCTGCCTTACCATGCCCGAACAGACCTCAACCGACGTCGCCCCGCCCTGGCTCGCCTGCCATGCCAAGCCTTGAAGCACCGCGACATGACTGACGACGACAAGCCTTGGCTCGCCTAGCCTGCCTTATGTAGTTTCGATGTGGAATCGTCCGTTGTTTCCGTCCTTCTCCGGTCTCCACTCACCGATTCCGCAACAATAGCCGCCTGCGTTGATACAGTTCAGAATCTGCTCGATGCTCATTCCGCCTGATGCGTTATATTCAAGAGTCAGATCCATCGACCAATTTTTGAATTCACCTCTGTATCGGAGATCAGCACTCCCCATACCGACGCGAACCATGTCCTCGCGCATTTCCGGTGTACTTCCCTTGATCTCTGCCATGTCGCCAAAATCAGACTTGAGGAAATACGATCCGCGTAATTCCATCTGATTCTTAACCCACTTCAGGCGATATGCGGCAGAATTCGCCGCCATTTTGATCGCTCCGACAGGGAATCCCCACTTCGCGCCTTTCTTGACCGCCGCGAGAAACGCCTTCTCCGTGCCTTCCTCCGGTTTCTCCGTCAGCCAGTAAAGGGAATTGATGAAATCGTCGACGGGATTCTTAAGTTCCCTGGCCTTTGTCTTCGTGACGCCCATCTGTGTGTCGAGCATCATCTTCTTTGCCTTATCGCTCCATGCGTGAACGATAAGCGGGGAATCTCCGACGATCCTGACCGGAACATACTTGATATCGATAGGTTTAATCTCTATTAAAATTTCATCTTTCTTTGCCATTATTCAATCTCCTCTCCTTCATCATAGAGAACCAATTTCCCTGCATTGATTTCCTCTTCCGACCACACGAATGGCATCCCTGCGGAGATCCTGTCTCCGTTGTTGACCTCACGCTCAAGGAAGTTCGTCCATCCACATTTCATGTGATCCTTCGCATTGCAGAGATATTTTTTCGGACAATCCTCGCATTCGTGCTGATCGCACAGGAAATTGGCTAATTGTTTGAGATTCATCTGTTGAATCAGTTCAAATTTGTTCACGTTGAAACCTCCCCCGATTCGTGGTAGGATATGAATTGCAGAGGATGTCTATCCTACCTTGGGCCGTCACGATTGCCGTCGTGCGGCTCAATCCTTTTCCTCGGTTTCGTCTGTCTTCTCGGTCTTCTCGGTCTCCTTTTCCGCTTCCGGGGAGAACACATAGAAACTGTTCTTGACGTTCCCTACAAAGTTTCCGAGACTCTTGCCGTCGATGGTCATATAGATGACCCTGTGCATATTGGATTCCACCGGAACCACACTTCCCTCTACCGTGTGACCCATCTCGTGTAGGATCTTCGACAACACGTCCAAACGTCCATATTCGATCAGATTGGTGTTGCGATCGTTGTGATCGACGGCGACGTTCATCCGTGCCACGGATTGCCGAAATTCTTCCTTGAGCTTCTCAAAATTCATGATCGTTCCCTCCTTTGAATAATCCCTTAACACCCAGCGTGATAAGAACCACGCCAACAACCAGTACACACTCCGCCCAATCAAGCGTGATTCCGCCGATTGCCGCTTTAATACCACAAAGAACACCAACAAGCGTGAGAAATGCGGAAAACAGTACATCATTCATCTTCTCCCTCCTGTTCTTCTCCCAGCTCCCGCAAGATATCCTTCAAGGCCGCCTGTGCGAATCCCAACTTCTCGATGGCATCCCACACGTTCATTTCTGCCAACTGCTGCCGGGAGACGTTTATCTCCTTGTATGCGTTCCTTGCGATTGCTTTTGCTACCTTAATATCAGCCATGCCCCTGTTCCCTCGCTTTGTACCTTGCTTTGATTACATCGTGTTCGTGTTTCCGCCGTGACTTGAGCTTTTCAAGATATTCCGCTGACGGTGTCCGTCCGATGTAATCCCCCGTGACAATTCTTCGTTCGATCGTTTCGGCATCGATGTAAACTCCCACCCTTCTACCTTCCTCGACCTGGTTCTCAATGTCTTCTTCCATTGCCTGTTTTTCTGTCGGGAGAAGGTATTTTCTCGGCGGATGCCGACGCAATCTCCGCATCAATGACTCGCCGTCAATGTCTTCCTCACCGATTAATGTGGCGAACCATGCCGACCGGAAAAACACTTCATGATGGTAGAGCCATGACCTCGCGATGATTTTCTGTTGTTCGTTTTCTGCGAGTCTCCATGCTCTGTATGCGCTCAAATACTCCCGACATCCGTTTTCGATGATTGACGCTTTCAGTTCTTCCAACCCGCCATCATCCGCATTCTCGACGGTCAGCGGTGGTAATTCCAACTCGTCGAGTGCTTTCATTCCCAACTTCAATCACCCCCTCGTGAACACTTCGACCACTTCCGCCGCACTCATCCCACAAGCCCCCGCGATCTCCCTGATCTGATATCCTCGCGCCGTCGTTGGATGCTTTGCTATGTTATCAACGGTGGCGTGTTTGATTCCGGTCAAGGATGCGAGTTCACGGTTTGACTTGATCCCTGCGCGGTTCATGTAGGGTTTGAGTGCGGATGTCATCATGTTTGCTTATCGCCTAACATTTCGGGGAAAAAAATTTCCTTTCCCTTCGATGCGTCCAGTTTCAACAGATCGCAAAGAACATAAACCTCGGATTGACGGAAAGCGATTTCCCCCTTCCGCTTGCGGTCAAACGCCTGACGGGAAATTCCCAGCTTGTCGACAATGAAACCGACCTTCAATCCGCTCTGATTTATGGACTCATCCAACAGATCCGTTGAAATGTTTGTGGTTTTGACCATTTCGTTTTTCCTCCTTCCCTCAAGATTTTGTGTTAGCGGATGACCTAACACAAACGATAGTACCACGACGCGTTTTATGTGTCAACCCATAAATTGACAAAAATTAAAATTTTGTTGTATCATTGATTTACAAGGAGGTGAGGGGCATGGATAAAGACATCCAACAGAAAAAGCTCGGTCTCCGGATCAGACTCCGCCGAATTGACTTGGGATTGACGCAAGAGGAATTAGCCGCACGGCTCGGAAACAAGAGCAGGGCGTCCGTCTGCACGGTGGAAAATGGGAAAGAGGATCTGACAACAACGCGGATTCAACAATACGCTGATGCCTTGGAATGTTCCCCATCTTATCTAATGGGATGGACGGAGAGCGACGGAATGACGAATCAGGAGCGCAAGATTATTGACGCATATCGCAATTCCGATGACCGCACCCGTCGAATGATCGCTTATATGCTCAAATTGGAGGATCTGACCGATGCCGACCGCTAAAAAGACCTCATCCGGAATGTGGCGTGTTCGCGCCTACTCGCACACGGACGCGGAAGGGAAAAAGCATTACAGATCATTCTCCGCACCGACGAAACAGGAGGCGGAACAGGCAGCCGCGAAATGGTCGGGGAGTGCGGATCGTGTTGAACGATGTGATTTGACGGTGGCGGATGCCATTGACGGATATATCCGAGCCAAGACGGGAGTGCTTTCACAATCCACCTTGCGGGGATATGTCGCACTCCAAAACCGATATTATGCACCGATTGCATCAAGAAAAATAAGACGATTATCATCTGCGGACGTTCAGACCTTCGTTTCGGATCTTGCCGCCCAGGTATCGCCCAAAACCGTCTCAAACATATATGGTCTTCTGACCGCGTCTGTGGCTCTGTACGCGCCCGAAATCTCTTGGAGGATAAAACTACCGACCAAACAGAAAAAACGCCCCACAAGCGCAAATTCCGACCAAATTCGACGGCTCTATGAATCCGCGCCGCCAAACCTGCAAAAAGCCATCGCCCTGTCAGCTTTTACATCCATGCGACGCGGGGAGATATGCGCATTGACTTACGGAGACATTGACGGAAGCATCGCCCACGTTCACGCCGATCTTGTGCGCGGTGTCCGTGGATGGTATCTCAAGGAAACGCCGAAAACCTCGGACTCCGATCGCTTTGTCCGCCTACCTGCTGCCGTGGTTGACCTTATCGGTCAAGGTGATCCGTCTGACCGTGTTGTGCCGATCACCCCGGACACCATCACGGAATGTTTTGGGCGTCTCCGGGATAAACTCGGAATCCCCATCCGCTTTCACGACCTCCGTCATTACTTCGCATCCATTGCCGCCGTCCTCGGAATCCCGGACACCTACACGGAATCTATGGGAGGATGGCGACCTGGATCTCACGTCATGAAATCCGTCTATCAGAATATCATCACATCCGAGGCGGACAGATTCGCGTCAGCGATGTCAGATCACTTCGACACCCTTCTCAAAAAAGTATGACGCAAAAGATGACTCAAGAAAAAGGAAACGCCCCTCTCCGCTAGTATTCATGCGGGAGAGAGGCGATGACCCCGACGGGAATCGAACCCATCAAAAAATGGCTGAAATCCGCGTGGTTGTGCGGTTTGACACCCCGCAAGACCAATAAAATAGCCATCTTTCAAACCCGCATGAAATAAGGATTTGCCTATGCGGTTAGGCGAAAGTATGACTCAAAGTATGACATGACACGCGTGTCATAATCTATGGTTTATCGTTGGGAAATAATCGAAATGATATAAGGGAGCCGGAATCGTACCAGCCCCCTCAAGTATATGTCCGCGAACACATACCCCAATTAACAAAATGAATAAGGGGCAGGGCGACGGGAATGCCGCGCAAACTCGCCGCCCAGAGGGACTATCGAAACGGGGAAAGGAGACCCCGCAACGACCTATGATTTGAGAGCCGCAATTGTCAAAGGCCCCACCACACCATCGGGCTTGAGGTCATGCTCAAGCTGAAATGCACGAATGGCATTGTCACTCTTGGGGCCGATGATGCCGTCAATTTTCAGATTGTGACCGTGACGGTTGAGTTCATATTGCACCCATTTCGCGCCGTCTCCCCTGCTGCCGAGACGGACATATTTCGACGGAACAGGGTATGGATTGCCAACGATCGGAGTGCCACCGGACAGGAACAGATTCCGCTCCCATTCGCGCCGCTTCACAAGCCCCTTGAGAACCTGCTTGTTTGCTCCCTTGTTGTATAGGAGCATCGCGTCCGCGATCTGGCGGTAATCCCGCCCGCGAATCAACTTGGCGAGGTTTCCGGGGCCACAATTGAACGTGAACGAAACAAGTGCGTCAAATTGGTTTTGCGTGAGCGTGAGACCCGTCGCGGTGACATAGTCCTCAAAACGCATGATGTCACGCCGCAAGAGCTCCATCGCCTGATTCTCCGTGATGGTCATTCCCTCGGTGACGTCGGGGCCATAATGCCCCACGCCAATCGTCCAGTATTTTTCCGCCGACACGGGCTTGTAGGCTTTGAGACGGCATCCCTCAAATTCTTTGATTTTTTTTAATGTTCTTTCAGATGTTTTCATGGTATCACCTTAAAAATGCGGGGCACAAGTGGCATAAACACGGATTAAAAACGCAATAAACAAGAGCCAAACAACAGCAATGAAGATGAAAAAATTATTCCTGTTCATTGCTTTTTTCATCTTCGGGCATGGTGTAATTATGCGTTGTTACGTTTCGCGTTCCGTCCGTGTAGGCCTCGGCGGCAGCATAGATTCCGGCTGACAACATTCCGCACACAATGCCCGTGATGGTTATCCACTTTTCGCCCGTGGTGATACCTGCGATGGATGCCGCGATAGATCCCAGGAATGCGGCGACAGAAATCCAAAACTTTCGTGACATGAGCTTGGTTCTCATCATTTACCTCCTTATGTCTTCAATCGCCCACTTGATAATCATGACTATCAGCCATATCGTCACCCCCGCATTGTATATCAGGGCAATCAATGCGAGGATCTGCAAGAGTGTTGTCATCGGTTCCCCTTAACTTGAAAATCTTAATCAACGCACAAGCGAGGATTTCCCCGCCGAACGTCGCGAAAATCGCCGTTGTCAGCGTGTCATGAACGCCCGTCCAAAACGACACCACCATTTCCGCAATGGTGAAAATGATCAGAACGGAGATGGAAAATATCACATATTTGTCGAGACCGTTTAATTTGCGCATTTTAATCCTCCATTTTGCGATTTTTTCGCAAAATCGGCATCCAAAATGTCATTTCCCGGCATTTTACTTGATGATCCCTGCCGAAAGTAAGCCTATGAGGATCCCGATCACCCCGGAGATGATGCCGCTAATAACGGTGTCCCATCGTTTCGCGGGCTTTTCCTCGATTGCGTCGAGTCTCGTCCCTTGCTTTTTTATCTCATCCGTCATGGTTTCGATATTTGCCGTCAGGCGCTCGATGCTGACGGTGATCTTGTTGACCTCTTTCAGACCCTGCTCCAATGCAGATAGGCGGGCATTTTGACGGTCATTCTCATCGTCAATACGGCGGATGCTCTCGTCGTGCAATTCTTTTGTCACATATTCGATATCGGGCATGGCTTATTCCTCGTATGGCTCGCCTGTGATCTCCGTAAATTCCTCCGCCGTGATCCATCCCTTGACTACCGCCTGACGCACGCGGGAGACAGACCACAATCCCGCGTCATAATACCCCTTGACCTTGTCATACTTCGGTGAATGATCCATTGCTTTGTCCTCCTTTACTGATCGAGATCGACGTCGAGCTCCATAGCCATAAAATCGATGTTGGCCTGATTCTGTGCGGCAAGGTGCGCGGCATACTCCGTTTTGGGGAGTGTCGCCTCCTCGTAGACGAACATCGTGTACTTTGTCCCGTCCTCATCCTCGCGCTGTTCCTCGCGGATGTTCCGGCGGAAATAGACCGTTGTAGGAGATATGTCAAGCTCCAGCTCCTTCGGTCTGATCGTTGATTCTGATGTGTACCAGTTCATATTTTTATCCTCCTTTTATGGTAAGATCATCAATCGTGATCCGATGTTCGCGCTCGAGCCCGAAGCAGCGTAGTTGCCGCCAAAGTAAAACAACCCGTAGCTCCGGCCCTGGCTGTAGAAACCGCCCACGCGCAGCACAACGCTGGAAGCGCTGTAGCCGCAATAGTCGCAAATATATGTCGTAGACGATCCGCTGATGGCTGACGGATATAAGAGCCATTCAAACCCGCTGACCGCAGAAATACCGAACGCCGAGATAAAATCGCCCGATGTCGGCCGCGTCCCGACGAGTGTACCGTTTTCCGTGTCGGAGAAATTCGCCGGATTTATAATAGAATAGATATTAGCTGCGTCAAAGTACACGCCATCAATCCAGTCGCAGCAATTCCCCCAAAGATTCTCTATGTTTCTGTATTGATTAGCGCCATAAACAGTCGCTGATATACTGGAAGATACTGTGCCGCTGTGATATGGCATGGAGTCCGTCGATCCCATAGTGTAGGCCGCGCTGGATGTTGCCGTGGTAGCAGAACAGCCACCACCCAACTTCTCCTGTGAATCCCAATCGGCATATTCCACCAGGTAGAGCATCCAGAGCGTGACGAGCGTTGCGAAATCCATTTGCCAGATGTTTGACCCCAGCGCATGGATGCTTGTCCTGGCGGTCGCTCTGGTGATATTTACCTGTGGCAATACGCCCGTTGTGCTCTTGTAAGTTGACGCCGCGCAATGATACCGGCCGACATACACGATCTCACGTTCGCCCTTTCCATCGCCCCTGTCCATGTGGGCAGGTGACACCTTAAACCCGTTGGCTGTCGCCCAGTCTGCCCCGTTGGATGCGGGGGCGATCTGGATTTTTAATCCCGTCGTGCCGGATGCGTGCCCCATCTTGTAATAGAATTTTGGAATGGCAACGACCGTCCCTGCGCTCGCATCCTCGCTCTTAACCATTCCTGACCACGGCATGATGTCATCACACGGGCTTGACGGTGTTCCACTCATTCCTGCGTAGTACGGACTCGGATCAATCCAACCAACAGAATTATCCGTGCGCGTCCAAAACGTGTCCGCTGACCCGTCCCATACGGCACCGTAAATCGGCTTTGGCTGTGCTGTAATCGGCAACTCCACCGCTTCGTTGTTGTAACCAATATAGATTTTCTTTGCCTCTTTGGAGAGGTTATTTACTCCGATATAGGTTTTCATTTTTCCCCTCCTTTTAAGCTGTGTGAATATACATTAGGCGAGAGCTAACAGTCGCACTAGAAATCGATGCCGATCGACTCACATTAAGAGTAAATACCCCCGCAGCAGAAGCATCAGACCAATTACCACCGAAAAAAGCCAACCGATCTGCATTCACACTCGCGCCATCACAGAAATATGTTGAACCCGAGCCTTTATTGGTATTACTAACAAGAGGTGCAAAACCTCCTTCTGATGTACCTACGGGGTATCGTGGATATCCATCCCAGTTAGATGATGCAGTCGCAGATGATATTGTATTATACCCACTTCCAGTATCGTTATAATTACCATCTGCCGCAGATAATTGCCGACTTGAATTAGAATAGATGCCATCTATGTATTCATTAATACTACCCCAAAAATCCTCGACGCCAAATAAAGAACATTGTACTTTTCCCGTCGTTTCGCCATAGTCCATACCGAGTGCATTCGTACCACCCGTGATATGTGCCGCACTATTACCATCTACAAAACCACGCCCCACGGCGTTCTGTGCGTTCTGGCCTAGATATTTCAGCATATACATCGCCTGACGATACGTAAGCTGGAAAAATGCACTTTGCTCATAGCCTGTGCCGCCCGCCTGCGCGTATGTCCTAAACGTCCCAATCGTCTGTGATGCTGTTGGCGTCTTCCCACTTAACGACCGCAGTTTTGACCCGTCATAATAACCCTTGTACCTGCCGAGAGCGAACCAATCGCAATCATTACCTTTATACTTATGCGCATAATGGTTATAATTTGCCTTGCCGAGTACGCCCGTCATCGATACATAAAGATACCCGTTATCCTGCCAAATCCTTAAATCCCGCCGAGGAAAGACAATCATCACATCCCCGTCAGCTCCGCTTGTAATGTCTGCGGCAGTTCCGTCGATATACTTCGCATATCCCTCGGATGGGTCAAGCTCTCCAACGATAGACCCGTCCTTAATCATCGCGGGATAGTGACCGAAAAACTCATCCCATGCGCTATCACCTGCGGTCATATTAGCGGCGTCGTCGAGATATTCGCCCCATGTGGCAGGATTAGAATCAGACAGATTGAACCGGGCCGTCATGGTGCGCGGAACATACTGCGGATAAATCTTTTTTGCTTTCCCCTCGGTATTGCCGACGTATATCTTTTTAACCGTCGCCATTCTTTATTCCTCCACCACTACCAGCAAACTATTTGTCGCAAGCGTTGAACCCTCTCCGGGATCCGTGGTTGTTGTCTGCACCGCATACCCCGTTTTGGCGTTGATCTGCGTCAACTGTGTGACGACATCCTGTAAAGTGCTATCGAGTGCGATCGGTTCCGTTACCTGTGCCATAATTCCCTCCTTTACGTTGTTTCGTATGTGATACAGACCTCACCATTGACGACCGAAAGCGGAACATCCGTACCGCCTGTGCCGTTCTCCCACTTCTGCGTTGTGGCTTTATAGACCAACACCTGCCCATCTGCCGCGCTGGTGATAGATACATCCGTCAGATCATCCAACGTATCGGGAACTGTCACCGTGCCAACAATCTGATTCCCGCTCCGATCGTGCGCAGTAGTACCCGCAAGCAAAGTATCAGGCGTCACAGTATCACTCGTCAGATCAATCAGCGTTTCGTTGCCCAAAATAATCTTCGAATTTCCCATCTTTCACCCCTTATACGTTAGGATCAACCGCTCCAATCGTCACAATATAACCTCCGCTCACGGGATCAAGCACCCTGTTGTCCGTGATGGCATCAACTGTCACCTGTGAGATATAGTCATACCCCGCACCGGGCAGATACACCTTCTGCGTCGTATACGGTGTTGCGCTGATGGCTTCCGCCGTAACACCCTCGCCGGTATATGTACCCGTCACACCGAGCATCTGCACGCCGTCCTTGATATTCGACGGAATGATCTTCGCCGCTTCGGTCGAATCGATTGCAACCGTTCCGGAGCCGTCATGATACCCGTTCTGAATCGCATAGGGAGTTGAGACATCGGAAATCACACCGCTTACACCGCCACGATTCGGCATGGAGCCGGTCACCTTCGCCCCGTTCACATACGCCGTCTTGGTAGCCAGGATCTCCGCCGCCGTCGCATCCGCATCGGACGTGTCCGCGTCATAGTCACACGTCCCCGTGATGATTGCACCGCTCTTGTCATGTGCGGTCTTCCCCGTCAAAATATCTGCTGCCGTGACGGTGTCCTGTGTCAGATCGATCAGAACCTCATTGCCAAAAATAACCTTGCTGTTTGCCATGTCTCATTTCCTCCTATTCATAGCCAATGGTTACCGTATAACCGCCTGTTTCATTGGGCACATCCGCCCGGAAAATCTCTTCAACAACCACATCATCTCTCATGCTTTTATTGTCTGTCGCAAGAGTCTGTTGCACCTTCCTCGGTGTAACCGTATATTCTCCGTCATACCACGGCAACATCCCGCCGCCGCCGATGTACTCCGAAAATCCCAAGGTCACATTGTGCGTGTTCTCTTGGATAGCCAAAGTAATTCTCACCGGATTCATTCCAACACCCTCTCATCCAGTACCGGGCAAACCGGCACAAAACCGATGTTTGATGCAAACGCGGTACCATTCGCAAAGACTCCCCTGACCTGAAGCTCCGCTTTGCCGTTCCGAAATTGAAGCGTCTGCTCCTGTGTCAGCGTGACGGTCAGAGACTTTGCTTCCATATCCACATAGGGATCATCTATATTGACCTCTGTCGGAAACTGTTTCAGCGTGACCGTCCAAAAATCCACGGCGGAGAAATCCAATTCCTCCTCAAACGTGATGACGTATGACGGTGTAGTTCCTCGCGTCATTGTTGGCCTCCTTATTCATCATATTTGTTAGTAAAGTGCAGCGACAGATATATTTCCGCATTCGCTGATACGGTCTTGCCTTCGCTCGGCTCCAATACCACCGTTGAATGTGTGGCATCCCAATAGAACATTCTCGCGATAAACAACGGGGCACCATTAAAGGACGCACACCCGCATTGATACACGCATTGATGCTGTGAATCCAACCAAAACGGCGTCAATTTTCCGTCTGAATCCGTGATCTGAACCACACCAAACGATGAAGAGGTAAACGTCCATTCGGCTGTGGTTTTTAAGCATATTTCAAGATAAGTGTCACGCCCGTATCTGTGCATCCGCGCATAATACACGGAGAGCGGGAGACTTCCAATGACCGAGATACTTGATCTAATCGGAACATTGGTCTCTTCTGTGAATGAAGTTCCGCCGCCAACCTCACCAAGGTCTTGTGGCTGTTGCTCAACACCACCGATGGTCTGCACAACAAACAGATGACCGTTTGATATGTAAAATCTGACCTGTGTTCCTTGTGCCACCGATGCCGCCGCAGCCTGTGCGCTATTCGCGGCATTCGTAGCAGATCCCGCCGCCGCAGTAGCCGACCCGCTTGCAGACGTTGCACTACCTGCCGCCGCTGTCGCACTTCCCGCCGCTTCTGTCGCGCTCTGTGCCGCCTGTTCTGCTGCGCTCTGTGCGGCGTCAATATATGCGGGTAGTTCCGTCTCGGAGATATCAACATCATCCGCAAGGCCGGCACGTTCAACCAACAGAATGAAGTTTGCCGTTCCGATGTTCACATCCCCACGAAGCAATCTGATCTCACAGATTGTCTGACCAGGAACTGCGCACATATTCTGCGTGAGAGTGACGTTCACCTCATGTGGATCCGTACCCGACGCGATTGTTGCGGGAAGAGAAAATCCTCTTTTGTCAGGCTTTGTGCCCGTGATAAGTGCCGTTGACCCACCAGGAATGATGAATTGTTCCGTTCCCTTGAAGAGATCGAACGTGATCACACGCCCCTGATCATACTGGCTTGCGTGAACGTTCAGAATCTGCCCGTTCGGTATCATATCCAACTTATATTTCTGTGTGACCATCATTTACTCCTTTTCGCAATCTTTGCGATGACCCCAGCAAGGTCAATCTGTTTCGTGCCGATTTCGATAGACTCATAACGATTCGCCAACACATTGAACACCGTCTTGATGACTCTCTGCTTTTCGTTAATCCCCAAAGCGTCATATCTGACTTTCACGGTGTCACCAAGACGAATCATGCGCGATTCCATCAGGGATTTATATTGATCTGTCGCGTTCAACGATACAAAATCAACATCGATTGTCGCCGGCAGAATGCTCACCTTTGTCAATTGCTCATAAGCATAGTCTTGAATCAACTGTGCAAGCGTGGCGGCTGGATCCTCTTTGTGGTCGTTGTAAATGCTTCCGACGTCAAGCGGTTCAATCATCTTGTAAGCATAATCCGTATAATTGTCCGACAGAACAACATCGTCATAAAATCCAAGAGATGACAACCGTCTGACCACCTTCTGATCATCTTCCCAATACGGCATATACCCTGTGATCGTGTTGGTCATGTCGGATGCCTTTTCAATTCCGGTCATGTTTATTCCATAGGTGATCGTGACCCCGCGATCACTTCCCCGCGTGCCGAGCTTTACATTCCATTTATCCCATGTGTAGCATTCGGGATATGTTGACGAATACTGATCCAGGATGGACTCCTGTCCGCAAAGCAGGTCAAACACATTCTTCGGTGTTTTACATCCATACGTACTGATGTAATCGTTTCCGATCTTTTGGAACACAAAATGTGCATTCGGAACACAGGTGTTCGTGATATACGTCATGGTGTCGCTCAACTCGCCGAACATCGAAAATTCTTGCATCGTGACTTTTTTCAACTGGCGGGAGATATGGTCAGCCTTTACGGTCACAACGCCACCGATCGGACGCGATATGGCATAGATCCGAAACGGCTGCCATTCTGTCGCATTCTCTGACGGCTTTACACAGATGATCCGCTCCTCAACAAGCAGGTCATAATTGTGTCCGGTGATCGGGTATTCCATCTCAAGGGCATATTCACCACCACGCCAATCTCTGCCGCACAGATCTTCCGTCACAGTGCAAGAGATCGCATCGGGCAAACTACCAAGCCCCAAGCCCTCAAACCGCCATTCACTTGATGAAAAGATCCTTGGTTTCATTCTATAATTCCCACCATCTCGGCTTTATCTGTAATGATGTGAAGTTTCCACTCACAGAAATGATGGATTCCTCACCTTTATACAGAATCGGAAATGCCCACGGACTACCCAATGCATTAGTGATCGACACGACGTTATTCCAATACTGATATCGTTCGTTCCATTCCCCAGCATTTAGGAGCGTGTAGCATTCTTCCATATCGGAATCAATGTCAATATATGCCGGCAATGATCCTGATGACGGATTGCTGACGGTGACCCCCCATACAAGACCGGATAATAGATTGTTATTCGTTGATACGTCAAATAATCCAGCTCCCACCGTTCTGAAAACTGGAACAGCCGTATATCCTGTCGGATTATTGAGATGCAAACCATAATACGGGCCAAGACCGATATCCATCCATCTGTCACCTTCGACAAGAAACCTCTGCGGCATACAATTGAACGTCAATTCAAACTTGCCCGTCCTGTTGAGCGTTCCAACCTCCGGTTCCTGTTCCTCGGCAAACAGACCCATCCGAAAGTGATCCGAATCATAGGTATCTTGCAACTTCTGATATCCCGTCTGTGACATCATAGCCGCAATGAAATCGTGATATCTGTTCTCAAATCCCCTTGAGATGAACGCAGGGTATGTGACCGACACGTTCTCAAATACGCCATCATCGATCGTCAGATCACCATTCCGACCGGGAACGGAAATCTTTTCAACTCTCCGCGCAGGTTTGTTGAACGTACCGCTCCCGGAAATCCATACGCCATAATCGGCACTATTCACATTCCCAAACCTAAAATAATTACCCATAAATCGCCGCCTGTCTGTTGACCTGAATGGTTAATTTCCGCATGACAATATCAGCCAGTTCGTTGACGTTCTGACCTGTCGCACCGTACACGTTAATCGTTGCCCCGCCATTGTTGATCGTGGTCGAATTCGTGTTGTTCGTCGCAATCACACCTTCTGTGTTCGGCATGATAGCACCTGCTAACACGTCGGATGCCTTTTCGATGATACCCAAATTGTCATAGATACCACCTGCCAATTCCTTGAGCATATCAGGCATGAAGGTGTCGAGATGTGCAAGCGGCCCCTCATCAGGCAAGCTGAAATGAAGGTAACTGGCAATCTTATCCGCCACACTCTTCGCGCCGTTCTTCACCAAATTGATCTTTGAACTCATCCCGTCAGCGATGTTGCTCACCATGTCACGACCCCAGTTCCAGGCATTGCTTGCAAGATTGCCGAGCGTATTAGAAATGAAGTTCCCCATTCCGCCAACACTTGACTCAACCCACCCCCACGCGGAATTGAGACCATCACCGAGAGAGTTGATCACGTTTGACCCCCAGTTCCAAGCGTTATCAACAATGCTGCTGAATGTTCCTGAAATGGTGTCCCAAATGTTCCGAGCCGCACCGGAAATATTGTCGATCATATCTTTTGCGGCATTCCCGACCGCCGTCTTGACTTCATTCCATGCGTTCTTGGTCTTGGTGGTGACATCATCCCATGTGGTTCGGATCTTGGTTCCAATCGCTTCGGCTTTTTCCTTGGTCTCGCGTCTCATGTTCTCCCATGAATCCGCAACATCGCGCTTCATGTTCTCCCATGCTTTTTGTGTGGCTTCCTTGATGTTATCCCACTTTTCACTCAACCAATCCTTTAATTTTCCTGCGGCTTCCTTGATTTCATCCCAATGTTTGATGATCTCATACACGCCGAACGCAATACCGGCAATGATAGCCCCGCCGATCAGGAAGGGTGCTGCTGCCGTAATCAGACCGCCGATTGCTCCGATCAGGCCTGACGCTCCGCCACCGATAGCAGAAATTAGACCACCGATGCCACCCGCACCCGTGATCGCTCCGATTCCGCTCACAACAGCCGAGCCAATACCGGACAAACCGCTCACGGCACCCGAAATTCCGCCAATCAGACTCACCAATTGACCCGCGCCGCTGATGATGGTTCCGATTCCGGTTATAATTCGCCCACCGATTGACAGAACAGGCCCAACAGCCGCGATGAATAACGCAGCGTTGGTGATCATGTCCTTGGTTCCGTCGCTCAATCCATCCCATTTTTCAATAAGACGGTCAGCAAAATCGATGAATTTATCCACATACGGAAGAAGACGCTCACCAACTTCGATCGCAAGAGTGCCCACGCGCTCTTTTAATGCGGCAAGCTGACTCTCTGTTGTTTCGTATCTCTTTCCCGCTTCCTCTTCAAGTGCGGCGTTCTCTTCCCATGCCTGATTTCCACGGGCAACCGCATCGGTCACAAGGTCGCTTGAATTTGCCAAACGTGTTAAGGTATCGCGAAAACGTACCTCGGTGAATCCCATCTCCTGTAACATGGTGATGGTGGACTCTCCTTTTGATTCCGTATCACCAAGACCCTGTATGAACGCCTGAAGAGCGGCAGGGGCATCTTTGCGATATAACTCAACGAAATCCTCGGTTTTCATCCCGGCAACATCGGCAAAATCTTCGAGATTCTTTCCCGCCGTGATGGTTGCTTTCATCTCGCTTTGCGTCATTCCAAGAGAATCAGCAAGCGTCTTGAACGCCTTGGAATCATTCGAGCTCATCAGCTCCAAATCGCGGAGCGAATATCCGGTTTTCTTCGTCAGATCGATTACCTGATCCCAACCGGTTTCCGCCGCAACCTGCATCTTGATCATGGCTTTGGAGAATGCCGATCCGCCCATTTCCGCCTCAATACCGACAGAAGATAGGGCAGTAGCAAAGCCAAGTATTTCACCCTGCGTCAAACCGATCTGCGCACCTGCACCGGACAACCTCTGTGCCATTTCCATGACATCGGCTTCGGTGGTGGCGTAATTGTTGCCAAGGTCAACAAGAGCCGCGCCCAACTGTCCGACATTCGACAAGGGCATCTTCGTAACGTTCGCAAACTTCGCAATCGCGGAGCTGGCTTCCTCGGCGGTCAGATTCGTCGAAACGCCCAAATCAACCATCGTGCGGGTGAATTCGATGATATCGTCCGCACCGACACCCAACTGACCGGCATTCTCCATGACGCCGGCAATCTCTTCCTTGGCGACACCCGTCTGCCCTGCCATGTCCTTGATGGCTTTTGCCAAGTCTTCATACGTGGTTGTATCCGTCTCATCAACCGTCTTTTGGACTCCGGTCATTGCTGACTCAAAATCAATGGCATTCTTCGCGGACGCCGCCAACCCTGTCGCGACAGGAATCGAAACCTTTGAGATGGTATCACCGACGCGGGAGATGTTCTGACCTGCCTTCTCCATCTTGTCGCCGGCCTTTTGCATCTCATCGCCGATGATCTGCATCGGATTCTTGATGTCATCAAGCTGTTTCTTCATCAAGTCCAGAGCAGCATTTGCTTTTTCGATCTGCTCTGTGACCTTCATCGCCTGAACGGAATTCTCACCGTACTTTTCGGAGGTTTTGTCAAGTTTCTCGTTCAGGAGTGTGATCTTCTGCTCCTGTGCTTCAATTTCTTTCGACAGAGCAGACTTCGAGAGCGATGCCTTTTCAAAAGGATTCAGATCAGCCTTATTGATCGCATCCAGTTCAGCCTTGAAGGTCTTCGTGGCTTGCGTCATTGTGGAGAGGTCATTCTTAAACTCCCCAACGCCATCAATATAAACTTTCGCGCCTATTGATTGCATCTTTTATCCTCAATTCAACGCAATAGCGTCCTCATATTTCCATTTCCGCTTTGCGTGCTTCTCTTTCGCGTTCCCGTTGTAAATGGCATAGCAAGCGATCATGTCGATCATTTCCCCGTATCTCGTAAGAAGGATCTCTTGTTTCGCCATGCCAAGCATCCGCCCATAGAACAGAATCCATGTCAAGTTCAGCTTTGACCCTTGGCTTTTCTTGTTTTTTTTCCTTTCGGTTCCTCAACATCGACCGTGATCCCCATTCCCTCAAGGAAAGCGTTTGACGCTTCATCCTGTAACGTGCGAAACTCATCCATCGTGAGCATCTGAATGTCCTCGTCGGTCAAATAATCGACCTCATAGGAATTGTCGTGATACCGCGTGTAATCCTCATAATCGCGGTTCATGACCAAGATCAGTTTTCTCATTGCGTCTGTCTGTGTGGAATTACGGAACACATCCGCGATCTTCGATAGATCTTCATTCGGGCATAACCTCGCAATTTCGTCACGCCCTCGAACGGTCAAAAGAAATTTCCTTTCACGATTCCTGATGTTCATCCCTTACCCCCTTTGAAAAAAGAGGAGCGATCCGAAGACCGCCCCTCGAAAGTGTTGTTTCTGATTACTGACCGATCTTTGCAAGAAGCTCGGTAAGTGCTTCCTGCTCGGTGCTCCAATCGTTGCCGAGGAGCTTCCAGTTATGATTGGCATCATCACCGCGCATGATGACACCGGTCAGCTCCTGCGTCTGCCAATCGATGTCCTCACCCTGCGTGTTGGCGGTGGTTCCCACCTGGTTGTACTTGGTCTTGACGATGATCTCCGGGCGATACATCGTGACCGCACCGCACATATACCGCACGATGTAGGCGGTCGCCACGTTCGGGATGTTCTGACTATCGCCGACGCTGATCCAATCGTCAGCACCACGATCAGGATTGCCCATGATGAATTTCTCGGCATCCTCATGGAGTCCGTCAACGGTCAGCGTGATCGTGCCGCCCGTGAACGTGCCAGCGGCACTCTCGGCAAGCTGGTTGTCGGCGTAAAAGTTATTGTCGGAGCTTTCATCCGGGGCAATCTCGACGCTGACACCACGCGCAAGCACCATCGCATCCGAGAAGGTGACGACGTCGCCGCTCACGTTATACTTTGCAACATAGGGCTTGGAAAATCCTGTGGTCACACGCCCCGCAGCCGCATAAGTGGTGATTTTACTCATTTTTTTATCCTCCTTATTGGATTCGCCGGCTGATCTGCCGGTCAAACTCTGCGCTCATTGCGCTTTCTGCTTTGGTTTTGTATGAATCAACCGCAGGCTTGATAAATGGCTGCGGCTTACGGAATGAAGTTCCTTTTTCAACGGATCTCGCAATCATGGCGTTGGGTTGACCGTTCGGATATTTCTTCGTCTTGTGGCTGTTATAACCATGCATACCGATTTTGGTATCTATGATCTGCCCGCGCTGTTGCATCTTGGCGACGCCGAGACCTTCAAGCATTCCTTTCTTCTCGTATTCCGTCAGACGTATATTGGAGCCCTTTTCACCGACGTGAAGAGCTTCAAGATTCTTCCTGATGGCATCTGCGAGGATATTCGCGCCCTCATAGATCGCACGGCGAGACATTTCCTCGACATCCATGCCGAGCGTGTCGAGTTCGCCGATGAATTGATCTATTCCACCACCAATATCAACCTTGACCCTGCTCATGCGATCGTCCACTCCCAGGAATGATGAATCAATCCGGTCTCATCCTCAAACGTGGCATCCTCAAAGATCCACGTCAGACCCTCAATACCTTGAAGGGCCTCTTGGATGGAATCAAAAAGTGGATCATATTCCGTCTTGGAATACAGATCCACCGTTCCGGATATCGCCTGTTCTGCTTTCTTATTGTCCGCGTCAAAGCTCGACCCCTCGGATGTCTCTTGCCACAAAATATATGGGGCTTGCATCTTCGGTCGCCAATAGTGATAGACGTTATCACAAAGCGGCGTCAGGGCATCGCGGATCACTTTCAACCGTTGAA
>Ga0326512_10000818_pt1 | contig 26138 bp, 38 predicted proteins | sample 1_2617_0518_D_FD_203652 | JGI IMG/M metagenome (GOLD analysis project Ga0326512, IMG submission 203652) | Bovine rumen microbial communities from UC Davis, California, United States - 1_2617_0518 | ecosystem: Host-associated > Mammals > Digestive system > Stomach > Rumen | place: USA...
ATTTGAGACGTTTTAATACCCTTGATGGAGTAGCTACTGGATAGGGGGCTAAAAACAGCTCAGAAAGCTTGAAAATAGCCTTAAATTGGATGTTTTGACCGATCATCATAACATTCACAATTGTGAGGATATTATATCATTTCCGTTTATTTTGGTTAATCCCCTCACAAATAAGAAATCATAGCGTGTCCCAGGATAAGCTGTTTGGACGGCGGTTCGATTCCGCCCAGGTCCACCAATATGGAGCGGACGTTTACCAGTATCGGAGAATCTCCTAAAATTAACTAAAACTGGTGTACGGGCCTGACTGGATTAGACAGCAGTGGAAAGTAAGACATTAAGCGCTTTGATATAAATTTAACTGGCAACATGAACGTTGTTGACTACACGGGCCTCCAGGAGGCAGCGTGAAGTCGGTGTTCCCTACCTAAGTGGGGAGAGTGAGTCGGAATGGGTACGGTAATCGGATTAATTTGCGGTTGCGATGGGTTCAAGTCCCATACTCACTCCAATATGGGCAAAAACGCAGGATACAAAGCCATGATTAGGGATAGAGTTCCTAAAATGGTAAACCTTGCACTTAAATACTGTAAGTGTAAGGAAAAATGGATTGATCACGTTTATAAAAACTGGGTATGGATATACAAAGATGAAAAAGAACGTGATGCAGTAACTAGGAGGGTATTAGGCCTTGATAAACATGGCAAACCTACCAAGTTCAACTTTGAGGGTACTATTTTATGGGACAACTTTTCTAAAGAAGAAGAAGCTTATTGGAAAAGAGTTTCTAAGTGGGTATCCTGGTTCCAAACGAGTTACTCATACGTTGAAAATGAGTATTCGATCTCTAAAGCAAAAGGACGTGATATAAGAGAGATTAAGTATGATATAATGATACGATATCTCGATTGGATGTGCCCAAATGCTGAAGATACACAAGAAGAAAGAAAGAAGAAAAACGTAATAATCAACGATTTTGTTGACTATCTTATACAATGTTTTGATAATGCTTAGTGTATTTTCCAATTATTTGAGTCCTTTAATAGAAGAAGGACTTTTGCAAGACTCAGGAAACAAAGTCAGCACAATCTACGAACAGTTGAGTATCGCATACAATCAAGGCTCACCTGGGGTAGAAAACTGTACTAGACTTTATGTTCCTTACTACGAACAGGATCCAGATGGTTATGATTACGACCTTCTGTTCTACATATATTCTAATAAATATCTACAAGAGTTAATTCACTGGTTTAATTCAAAGATTATACCAGAGTTTGCTACGTTATCCTACCAGACCATAAATGTGCGATTGAGGATATTTACAAGTAAACTAAATACTCTTGTAGAGAAAGGATTAGTAGAAAAGGAGGAAGCGATCAAAATACATCTGAATCTTGTTAACACTTTAAGAGTGGAACATGATTTGTTGATAAACGAAGAACTTCCATTCTAGCCCTGAAAACCTAATCTGGATTGGTATTCCAGCAGGGCACTACACAGCGCCGTCTGTTACAGGAGTGACACCTTAATAACCGGTCAAATTTGTTTGATATGAGTAAGAATCCCAACATCACAGATGAAGAGATCGCTCTTATCAAAAGTGCGCAAGCGGGCAATATGTCTGCTTATAATAAACTTTATTACAGGTATAAAGGGTTTACAACAAACCTATTGTATCAGTACATCAAAGATTTTGATGAAGCCAAAGACATCAATAATGTTGTATGGCTTAAGGTTTATGACAAACTCTCAAAATTCAAAGACTATTCGTCATTTGGCGGATGGCTGCGAGTACTAACGAATCGAACGGCAATCGATTACTTACGTGGAATAAAGAACCTAAATTACGCTCCTGAGGGGGCAGACGAAAGAATGTCCGAACAGGATGTAAATCATGGAGATTCACAAGTCGACAAGATGACCTATGATCAAGTAGTTGAAGAGTTCAAAAAGTTTCCAGAAGACGTCCGTAAAGTCTTTAAACTTTTCTATGTAAATAATTTGACATGTCAGGAGATTAGTAAAGTTACGGGAATTCCAACTGGTACTGTAAAGTCCCATTTGTCCCGCAAACGAAAAGTATTACAAAAAAAATTCAAACGATGATGGCTTTAGTTGTATGGTTAGTAGGACTTACTGTTATCTGTATTGGTATCGCGCGATACTATGAGGATGATAGTTTGTTCTGGAAGCTGTATGTCTCATTTGTAGGAGCATACATAGCTGCTAGTGTGGTTAAAACTACGCTAGAAAATAACCAGGAGAAAGTTACAGTCGTTGAGAGTATTCCCACACAGGCGCTAGAGAGTACATCCGGAATCGCTGAGTTCCGTTTGGCAGATGTATCTCTCTCAGCAACCAGTGGAGAGAAATCTCCAAAACCTGTGGGTAAGGATTACATTACTCTTAGCAATCGTAATTCTCTTCTGAGTAAAGTCTTCGGCTCTGCTCGAGGACAACCCCAAATGTGTATGTATTATGACGACTCATGAAAGTCTTATTATACTATATACATTACCCAAAAGATTGGTTACAAATTAAGGCTCTGACCAAGCCACAGTTATTAACTTTAAAATTGCATTATCAAAATGGCAAAGAATGATAAAACAAAGAATCCTCCTACAGTAGAGGCTCCAGTAGTTGATAAGAAGGAGGATAAGTCCGCTGAAGTACTTAACAACGTTCATGTAGCAGGTGTACCTGATGGCATGACACAGCATGACAAAGTCATGTTTATGGCAGGTCTTCAGCATCGTAAAGACGAAATGATTCGTGTTAACGACAACAACGCAGATAAGTATAATGCTCTGACCATCTTGGAGGACGCTACGATTGTTGACATCGCAGTAACAGAGCTTGTTGTGAAGAAGAACCCTTCTGCACTCATACTTACTGCAAATGAGAAGAATTATGAGGCAATACGCCTTCTCGGTGCAGAGATGGGTGTTACATTGCCCGAGTTCAAAACCCTTCCAAAGCCAACAAAGCAGCAGCTTGAGGCTTGTGGTCTCACAGACGGCACCGGTAAGGTTGTCCTCAAGTTAGAGGATAAGAACGTCTCTAAGGAGACTAAGGAGAAGAAGAAGAAGGAGCAGAAGATCCTTGAAGAGTCTAAGAATAAGGACTACGTAAAGGATCACACAAAGATCGAGACCGATGAGCAGCTTAAGGAGGCTCTTGGGTTTCAGCTCCTTAACCCCGCGATCTCTAATCCGGTTGAGAAACTTGTCACAACGGCTCAGTTCTACCGTGCCTATCTTGAGGCTCACGCCGAGAAAGCAGACGATCCGCAGGCTGAACTTGCTAAGATCCACGAGCTCACTATCGCTGATTTACTTCAGGACATTATTACTATGGTCCCTCCAACCTTTGTTGCATCGGGATTCGGCGCACTGCTTGGACGCATCGCGCATGATGCTAATAGCGTTGTACCAGCCTTCTGTCGACTCAAGAACTGTGTTGTCGATCGAAAGACCGGAAGACAGAAGTTCTCTGATGAGGAGATTGCAGCACTCACTCGCATCCTCGTCGCTTGGTACGTTTCTGCAAAGAGCGCTGAGATGGCAAGTAGTATAAAGGCTAAAGAGGAGAACATTAAGGTTCTGAAGAAGGATGAGAAAGCTAATGAAAAGGCTATCGAGTCTGAAGAGAAGAAGATTGCAGGCCTTAAGGCTAGCATTGAGCACTTCACAAAGATGCTTTCTCTGGTAACAGATCCTACCTTCGAGACAGTTGATGATCTTATTGCTGCTTATAACAACAATGAGAATCCCAACCACATCTCTGCAAAGGAGATAGTAAAGACAATCATTGAGTCTTATTACCGCGACGTAGAGATTACCGAGCTTGAGTTTGATTCAATGTTGTTGAACGCTCAGCAGCGTGCTGGTATCATCCTGAATCTGTTCTCTTCTTCTATCGCTAAGCGAGACGAGTATAATGAGAGCAATCTTATTGTATTCGAAACGAAGAAAGAGGATAAGAAGGAAGGAGAAGGTGAGAAGAAAGAAGAAGAATCAAAAAACGCATAACGCTCATTAAGGAAGGTGTTACATCCTTAATGGGCAAAGTAAGAGATTACATTTTTGCGTAACAAATCATAATCAATATGAAAAGACCAATGACAATTCTTCTATCCGTGGTGTTTATGATTGCAGGTGTAGGTACCGCATTCATGGACTTCAGTCCACCAGGGAATAAAACGATGACGGCAGCTACCATTCCACAATCGCCACAGAAGCTGGAATGGAATACAAATAAGGTGCCACTTGACCTCCAGTTAGATCTGGACAAAAGACTCTCTCGCGAGGCTCCCACTGTTGACACAATTCGTATCAACGATACGGTCTATGTTGACAAGATAAAGTGGAAGACTCGTTATAAGACCGTTGCTGCTCGTACTGCAGCACGGGAAGTAGGGACCCATTTAGCGTGTATCACTCCAGATACATTGCCGAATGGACCTACAATAAACAGTACGCGGATTCGTGAGGAGCAACTCCGAGACTCTGTTGGTTGTTCTAAACAGCCAACTATACAACTCACAGTCGACGGTGTAATTGTATATCAGTCTGAAGACGAAATTCACTCCGGGGTGGAGGGTCAGTGAGGATTCACTGGCTCTCTAGCCAGTTTGGCAACCTGTCAGCGTCATGTCAACGGTCTCATTAGCCGGACGCGAAATTATAGTACATACTTGATCCGAGAATATGTTAGCTCTCTCAAAGAGTGAGAAACCCAAAAGGTAGGATGAAATGCTATAGATGTATGCGTACTACATACACGAAAAGTTCTATAGTAAGAGGGATAGTGTTTGTATCAACCCTTTCGGCCCACGAGAACCGTATTGGAGGTGGGATAGTAGATAAAGACACACAAATCGCGAGTTGCCAATCGCGTAAAACGTACACGTATCGGACATGCTAATATAGGGTACATATTATTAGTATAACGTTACACGAGTGGAAGCACCGAAATATGCCACAACGTAGGTGTATGTACCATTCACATAAGCTATATCCTAGTGTCACAGGTCTCCAAAACCTGCATTGAGGGGAGAATCTGAGCAATTTCCAGTAGAGGTATAATCTACGCCGTACCGTAACTACGGTCCTTGAAGAAGTCCTTGCCGTTCGATTCGGCACAACTCCGTTGAAGGGGTGCCAGGGATGGGGTACTGAGGAGTGCTATGAAGATAACCGCCAGGCCTTGGTCGTTCATGCGGTATATAAAAGTAGAATGACCACAAGATGGATGCAGCATCTTTGGCGAAGTAGGGTTTGACGACCTGAAGGCCGCGCGAGTGAAGTCCGCGAGTAAGGCTATTCTGAAGATATGAAAGACTATGGTAAGCGATAGTTAAGTAATATAGATTTTTAAGATGAATCAGAGGAAATGCTGAGAGTCTACGGATGACTACCTGACAGTCAAATCTTTTTAGAGTGCAAATGGGTCGATTCGAAGCGTATACATTCCAGTATACAGAGAGATCGCTCGATGCTTTACTAAATATAACAATTCCTGTAACTTATTGTATTCAGAGGTGTATTCCCTACAGAGTAGTAAGCTGGTATATTATACTGTCATTACAATTCGATTACTAAGATAAGGTTTGTGAAAATAAGTATTGCATATTAATTAACATGTTTAACAAAAATTGATGTCCCTCTATGAAATCTATTACGTTATGTTCAACGCCTTAGAAAAGTGTCCTTCTGTCGTATTGAAGAAACATGACCATTTTAGACGTATGATAGAGAAATCGAGTGCCAACCGTTCCTGAGAAGCAAGTAGACAGGATAGGAAGCCAGAAGCTTAGACAGCAAATCTAAGTGGTGCGTCTAGCCTATGAAGTCAATATACATTTAATCGATGGGCAGCTATATCGTAGCCATAAGTTCTACAGTTACGTACTGAAGATTCAGTATAGGTACATCACTATCGCCTGTCTCGCGATGTGTGATAAGCAAGATATAGTGGGTGACAAGAAGCGATGTATGAGGTGGAATTCCTCCAGTATTCGTGCACTATAAACAGAAGACAGCAGCAAAGCTGAATGCACAACAAAAAGCCGTGGGTCCATAATGAGTTTTGGAGCTCTAGACCGTTCGATAATAAAACGTTTCTACATACGAGATGCCTTATGCTGAATGTAGACGAGCACGTTAGTATTGCTGTTAGGCTCGTTAAATAATCAGAAATGCCGCAGTAAGTCTTTTGAGTTATTTGGAAAGTACATTGAAGAGATACACTGCACTTTATTAGTCTAAATTACTTGCATCTAAGAGCACTAGGCCGTGACCACAGCAATGTGTAGCTACTCTGCCAACGAGCGCAAGTGATATTTACAAAACTTAATATCGTGTTTTAGAATTTGATGCTTGAATGCATATATTGGCATTTAGCGCTTTTGATCCTTTAGTATTTATGGGTATATATCTCCTACCGTTGGAGTCCCGTTACATTGATTGAGCTTCATACCTGCCTCGTAAGACGCTAACAAGGAATATAAAGATGTAACTACATATGTAAAGAAAACGCGCTTCCCATGAGCATAGCACAACCAATAGTAGAACAAATTAGAAACACAATACACTTTTTACGGCGACGCCCGAGCCGAGAGGGCATAGTTTATAATCGATGTCGTTGGTTAATCAATAACGATATCAAAAAGGACATTGAAAAATGACAAAACAGGAAATTGATATTGCACTTGACCCAATTCGTGGTCAGGTGATGAACATCAGCCGAATGCTCCCAACAGGAGCGAAATTCTACACGATCGAGTCCACGGACATCGATCAGGACTTTGAGAGCCGACGCAACCAGATTCTTTCTAACCCAAAGAGTCCGGAATTCATTGCGAACCGTTCACCTCGTATGATTGTGGTTAAAGACCACACTGTATTCACCCAGGAGTTTGGCGTCGATATCGATGGCAACAATGTAGTAGTCTTCAACAAGGATACCAAAGAGGAAGCCCGAGCAGCTATTGTTGCTGGTAGCAACACCTTTGGGTTGACTACCGACGAGGCCATGGACGATGCTATTCATGGACGTTCCATCCGTATCTTTGCGGACGGCATCAAGACTGCGACTCGTGCTAACCAGTTGAACGCAGCAGAGCTGGCACGAATTGACCAGCAGATTAAGTATTGGCAGTCCAAGAAGGATGCTATACAGTCTGCAATCGCTTCGAATTCGAAGAAGGTCAAGGATTACCAGGATTCTATTGCTAAGTTCAAGAAGGATGTCGACCTGGCACCTGGATCAATATCGGTTAACATCGAAGAGTAATGGCAAGCAAGACCGATAAGCAGCTTACAGCTGAGCGCTTGATAGGTCTTTTGTTGGAGGAACCAAAAATCCTGCAAAAAATTCTATTGAGCCTTAAGCAGCAGGCTCGTAACTATACGGAGTTCTATACATCTCCAGAGGACAAACGAATCTACTTTGGCAAATATGCTTGGAGCGGATTTGGAGGATTCTGGAATCGTTTGATAAAGTGTTGTGATCACATATCTTACGATGAATTTTATATTCGTGTATGGGATGCTCTATTGGAGATGACCACTAATCCTGTTGCTCACAAGGCAATTATGGAGGGTCTCTCGAAGGAAGTTCTCTTGCAAGGCATACATGCCGGCGATGAGAAAATCCTTCAGCGCTTTTTCGACGTATGTCGACACATAACAGATGATGGATTCTGGCGAGACAAGGGACTTGACAACAATAGTGCTGTCAACCACCATAATAAAGTCTACAATAATCCTGAAACTGTAGAAGTTGAGGTTGAACCTCAGAATATACGGCCCACTCACACGCTTCGTGTAGTAGACTGTGTTGGAGATGTATTTGAAGTACTTACGGGTCGTTGGATTGGTGGACGCCATTAAACGGGCATGTCGGACCTCTGCGGGGGTCATTGTGAAGGTCTGCGGGCTGGAGCAAATTGGTGCGTGTGTTGATTGTGGAAATCAATCAATAATCTAAAGTTGAAGATATTCTCAAACAATATATTGTATACTGACTGCGGAACTCTGCGGGGGGCCAATAGCAGTTAGTATACAATCTTTTCAATCTGTGGGGGTTTGTTCCGCCATGGATTACACCGGTAGATGATGCGAACTCAATTGAATTAACATGTCTAATTTAAATATTATTGCCTATGACAAATAAATCAATTAAGCTGAACGCATCAAAGATTTTGAAAATGAAGAATGAGCTCGATATGTATATTACTACAAACGCTCATATCATCCGTGATGAGAATGTAATGACTAAGAAGGCTATTGCTGCAAAGCAGGGTTCTGGTAAGGACCTTAAGTCTCTCTATAATCACATCCAGCAGCAGCGCAATAAGCGTATTATGCTGAAGGGTATGATTCAGTATCTGAATATGGGTACTAATACGTTCAATTACGAGGAGTTTAAGAAGACCAATTATTATACGATTTTTGCAGCCTGTGAGGCCAAAGAGAATCTTGCTCTTCTTAAGATGATTAAGACCCTTGACCCAAAGACTAAGGCTCAGAAGGGTAAGAAGGCTCTTGCATCAACTGAGACCTTCTCTAAGGAGAAGATTTCACAGCTGATTCATGACCAGCAGCTGGAGATTAATAAGTATAATACAAAGTTGGAGGAGTTTAACAACAACACCGACATTGAGATTACCGACAACATCGATATGATTAAGGAGGACCTTATTATATAATTAAACTGGTCAGGTTAGAACAAGCGAAAGCGCTAGGTAGTCTAAAGGGTTCGATGCCCCTTACTAACCACATGACAATAGATTCAGTAATTGTAAGTTTCGTAATGGGAGCAGTCATGACTGTTCTCATGTTTATCGGATATTACTATATGTCCGATTATTACGAATACAAGGGAAAGGAAGGTCAGGATGAAAAGCCTGACGAGTGATTAACAATTTAAAACATTATCAAAATGAGTAGAAAGAATTTTAAGGTGGCAACGGCCGAGAATGGCAAGACCACAGAGCAGAATACAAAGCACGCATTTGCAACAGTAAACATTCCAAAGGACATGACTCCTACTGGAAAAGTAAAGACTCTTAAGGACAAAGAAACCCTTAGAAAAGAGCGTGAGCAACAGTATGTAGCATTCCGTATAAACGCACTTAAACGACGTGCCAAGCGTACGGGATTGACAGAGGAGCAGACTAAGGTCAAGATAGAAGAGTTGAAGAATCAGCTCGATACTCCTAATTCATACAACGTTATCATATTCTTCAGTGCAGAAGACTGTGATATGGTAAAGCAGGCTTTGCTTAACGAAAGTCTGACATGGAAGGTGATGTCCAACTCACACGTAATCCTTGATGCGGATCAGGAGACCTTAGCAACATTGCGCGAGATAATGCCGAAGACGGCAAAAATACACCCGTATGTTAAGAAGAAACCACCAATTCTTCCAGCATCTGAGCTTGCAAAAGACAATTATGTAGCTAAGAAGACCAATAAGGCTACTTCAGCTAAGGCTCGTCGCAATGCCAAGAAGGCAGAGAATTATACAAAGAAGCGCCTTGATGGTATGGCTCACAACGACCACAAACTCCATGCAGAGCTGCAGAAGGAGAAGCGTATGAACAATCGTCGTAAGGTCGCAAAGCGTCTTAAGATGATGCAGAAGCGCTTCCAGAAAGCCGCTCAGAACGCTTCAAAGAAGGCGTCTGGTACAACTGTCCAGCTTAAGGCTAAGAAAGGCTCTGAGAGCTCTAAAAAGGCCTCTACGAACGTCAAAAAGGCAGCATAACTTATGTTAAATGTAATATGTGAACTAATATGGCAAATAGCAGAGTTCGTGCTAAGGTGCGTAGAAGAAAAGTAGCGCAGCTTGCAGCTTACAGTCGTCAGTTTGACGTTAAGAATCACCTTCGTAAGCTCGGTAATCCAGAGATAACAACATTCCAGTATAGTGAAGACAGTATTCCTAAGCAGGCTATAAAGCAGCACGGAAAGCTGTTTGTTCAAGAAGGTTTTGGAACAATCTATCTTCCTAAAAAGGATGATGGAATCTTCGAAATCAAGCAACACGGTCGCTATCTGGAAGTAAGTGATAAGCCAGATAAGCTTGGCATGCGTATGCATATTCCAGACCACAGTTGGGAGTATGAACGCCATAAGCAGACAAAGTCTCTACGAAAGAAGTATAAGAAGAAGTACTATATGAAGGGTACACATGATATCCGTAAGATAGTAGAACATCCTTCTGACTATGCTAGCTTCAAGAACTTCCCATATACTCTACCAAAGATGAACAAGGTAGAATATTGTGAGAAGCTTGTAGAACATAAGCTTGCTAAGTGGGAACGTAAGAACCCAAAGCCAGCAGATATGTTTGTAGAAGATGTAGAGAAGTGGAACCAGGAGCGTGAGAATGCTAAGCAACGTATACGAGACTTCGTCGTCTCAGTGTATGACCCACTACTCCTTACAGGACGATTCGTCGTAGGTAAGGAGCCATCAACTACCTACCAGGAAGAGAAGATAGCTGATGTAAAAGACATCAACGGAGAAGGTCACAAGGTAAACGCGTTACCGAAGAGTTCAAAGTTGATAAAGAAAGCTCAGAAAATAGTAGACGAGACTAAGAATAAGCGCAATAATCTTGTCTGCGGTAATCTGAAAGACCATAAGCGGCAGAAAGGAAGAATAATTCTACCTAAAGCTGCTTAACACAAAACTAGGCTGACGAGCCTAAGCCCATCGAGTTTGTGATTTTAGGGATGGGCGCTACTAACAAAGTGAAGCGATGATAATTAAAGACCTTATTGTAAACGTTTACGATATAGAAGTCTTCCAAAATTGCTTCCACTGTTGTGTTAAGGATACAGAGACATCAACCATACACAAGTTTGAAATATCCGAAAGAGTCAATCAGCTGAGCGAGCTGGTTGACTTCTTTCATTATAAGAACATCAACAGAATGTTCTGTGGATATAACAACCATCATTATGATGATGTTATAATAAACTATATGGTTGACTACTATAACAGAATGAATGCTCTACCTTGGTGGAGAGTATGTCAATCTGTATTCAACTTATCACAATTGATTGTAAATTCTGAAGACGGCGATACTGAGCTGTTTAAAAAGTGGAAGTATGCGAAGTACTTCTATTCAATGGATTTACTAACCATGCAGTTCTCTCGTAAATTGCGTGTAGGTCTTAAGACGATGCAAGTAACTATGCATTATAAGAACGTACAAGAGTACGACGGAGACTTCACATTGCCTATCCTGAAACAGGATATAGACGAGATGATTGCATACAACATTAATGATGTTGAATCTACTACAGAACTGTTGTATAAGTTACAGCCAGATATTGAAGTTAGACTCTATATAGAGAAAGAACACGGTATTGACTGTCTATCAATGGATTCTGTTAAAATGGCAGAGACCTTTCTACTTGAGAAATTCTCAGAGAAGTCAGGTATTCCAAAAAATGTTATAAAGGAAATGCGTTCTCCAATGGATTATATACCGTTGAAGGATGTTATTCTGCCGTTTATAAAATACAAAAACCCAAAGTTACAGAGCGTCTTAGAGGAAATGAAGGAACAGGTAGTTTACTCTAAGGAGCGAAAAGGCTATGAGAAGAAGTTTGTTCTCTCAAATGTGGTATATTCTATAGGTGTTGGTGGTATTCATACTATCCATACACCTAAGATATTCCTTCCTAAGGCTGACGAGTTTATAGGGCATGCAGATGTGGCTAGTATGTATCCCTCATTACTTATCGAATATGGATTCGGTCCTCGTCAGGGTGGAGAAATATTTCGCGAATTGTTTGCCCAATTGAAAGTCGAAAGACTAGAAGCGAAACATACAGGTCAGAAAGTTAAGAACGCGTTCCTGAAAATTGTGCTTAACTCACCTACTGGTAAGATGCAACAAGAGGTCTCATGGATGTACGATCCTTTTAACGTGTTTAGGATACGTATAAACGGGCAATTAATCCTTCTTTTGCTCGTAGACAGGCTTTTAGAGCTTGGGTGTGAGATTATTCAGTGCAACACAGACGGAGTCGTCTACAGGGCTAAAAATAGCCTTAAACAGGCGATTTCGGACTCTATACGGGAGGTGGAAGGGCTTACCAGATTAGAGTTTGAATCTGACGAGTATGAGGCGTTTTATCAATACGCAATTAATGACTACTTTGGTGTCTTAAAAGGCGGAGAGATAGAAGAAAAAGGTATGTTTATTACAAAGAACAAGTTAGGCAAAGGACTTGCACCTGTGGTTATACCAAAGGCGGTAATAAACTACTTTACAAAGCATGAATCTGTTGAAGAGTTTGTGAAAAACGATAAGGATATACGGGATTTCTTAATGTCACAAGCTGTTGATAAGAAGTTTTCTGTTATTCATGGTGAAACTCCTGTTCAACGTATCAACAGGTTTTATGCTAGTACGAATGGAGCATATCTATTCAAAAAAGATGACACAGATAAAATGTCTAATATGCTAACGAAGTCAGGAGTAACAATCTTGAATAAGTTTGATGATATACCGATGGAAGATCGGAAGATCAACTATCGTTACTATATCAGTGAAGCCAAGAAGATTATCGCTGACTTTACTGAACAACAACTGGATTTATTCCTATGATAATCGAATTAAACACAAAAATCCTGGACGAGTTTCCAGGTATCAATATGAATCAGTTAGTATTCCTAAGTATGGTGTTGGGTAAGAATCAACCATTATATCAAAACGTCCGCTCCGTTATCAGCCTTATAAGCGACGAAGAAATATCATACTTAGTAGAACAGGGGCTAATCGACTCGATAGAGAGAGCCGATAGTATTACATACCAGCCTACGGATAAGCTTAAACAAGCAGTACTTCCTAAGAAGGACTACTTTGATCTGTTTTATGATATGTACCCTGTATACGTTATGCGAAGTGATGGAACAAAGAGTTATTTACGTGCAAACGTGAACAAATGTCGAAACTTCTTTAACAACAAGTGCGGAAATAGTACAGCAATGGCTGAACACCTTATAAAGTGTTTAGACTTTGAAATATCTAAGCGCATGCGAGAAGGTTCTCTTGGTTATATGATGACCATGTGGAACTGGTTAACCCGCGCACAGTGGGAAGCAGTTGAAGAAGAAATGGCAGACTCTACTAAAGTTACAAATACTTATGGAACAGAACTCCTCTAATCTTATACGACCTATGAAAGTTGTAGCTCAAGAAGCTATCAACTATATCGCCGGTCGAAGAGAGCACACTGTTGTGTCTCTAAAGACTAGGTGGAAGAAGTTCAATAAGCAGTGTATGGGAGGTATTGAACCAAATACCGTTTATACCATAGCTGGCATATCGGGATCAGGCAAGAGCTCCTTCGCTAATTGCCTAGCTACTGACATCATAGACCTTAATCCTGACGAGGATATAATAGTTCTGAACTTCTCGTTAGAGATGGTTGCATTTAGGCAAGTTGGAAGGACGCTTTCTAATAAGCTCAGGAAAACGACTTCGACTTTGTATAGTTCGGAAACGGACCTTGATGACGCTACTTTTAGTAAAGTCATTGGAGTGTGCAATCAGCTAAAGGAGTATCCTATTTACTTTGTAGATAGTCCTACTACTCCCATGCAAGTTCAAGAGATTATATACAACTTCTATGACACGCATGTAAAAGGAACTAAGAAGCATTTTGTGATTCTTTATGATCATGCATTGCTTACGAAACCCATTGGTTCTGTGTTGGAAACAATAGCAGAACTACAGCGTGTATTCATTCAGGTGAAGAAACTTCCTCTGACATCTGTGATACAAATAGCACAGATGAATAGAAATATAGAAGCCTCAGAAAGGATTAATAACCCTTTGTCACATTATCCTATGAGAAGTGACTTGTCATCGTCCGATGCAATTTTCCAAGGCAGTGACTATGTCATGGCTCTACATCGACCTGAGATATTGAACATACAAGAATATGGTCCAAATCATTTACCGGTACAAAACAAGGTGTATATTCACATCTTAAAGAACAGGGATGCTGGTAAGCCTTGTATCCTTGAGTTCGAAAACGACCTAATGTTTAATAATCTCATCGAATGTTAATGCGTCGGACTAGTATTAACATTTAAAAGAAAGGCTGAATTATGAAGAAGTATACTTTTACAATTAAGAATAATCCCTCAACATATTACACTCCCAGTTATAAGTCTACAGACTACTCTAAGATTCTTGATGATCTTATTGCTGCTGATATAGCAGAGAAGAATCCGTGGTTGTTTACGTGTGACGATTGTCCTCTGAACACTACCAATAAGAAGATTAAGATTAACATTAAGCTGAAGAATAACGATCCTCTTGAGGATGTTTTCGCTTGGGGTAAGAAGACGTATAGTTATAACAATGCTTTTAACTTCCTTGCCAATCTGGCATACGATTGCCCGTTTGAGAAGGACGTGAAGTATCATCTGTCTACTGGTGATTATATCACTATTACTGATGACTATATTCACATCAACGATAAGGTTTATTTCTTTAACCTTATGGACGATGCTTTCTTCTATAACCTGGGTGCTGATATGAAGAAGACTATTGCTACTATTTATGTGGCTGGTCTGAAGATTACGATTAAGAAATAATTTAGTATAATATGAGCTTAGTACTACCTACACAACCAGTTCCTGCTACATCGGTGAATCCGCAGTATCTGATACTGTACGGTTTACCAAAATCAGGAAAGACCAGCTGTGTGGCTCAGATACCCAACAATCTGATTATAGACCTTGAAGGAGGTTCTACTTTCATTGATGCGATGGCTGTACAAGCACGCACAATAGAGGACTTAGGTCAGATTGCTCAGGCCATTAGAGCTAAGAACGAAGAAGTTGGTCATAAATTTTATAAACATATAACAATTGATAATGCAACTCGTCTAGAGGACATTTGCATGGGTTATGCTTGCACGCTTTATCGGCAAACGGAGTTAGGAAAGAACTGGAAAGGAACTGACATAACAACGCTTGCTCGTGGTGCTGGATATGCTTACCTTCGAACAGCAGTGAAGAAGGTAATTGACATGTTTAAGGATCTCTGTGATGAGTTTATTCTTATAGGACATGTCAAAGATAGTATCACCGATAAAGACGGTCAAGAGGTCAACGCCAAAGAAATCGATCTCGTTGGAAAACTTGGCAAAATCGTATGTGGCATGGCAGATGCCGTTGGATACGTCTATCGTAAGGACAATGAGACTCACATTAGTTTTAAGTCCGGAGGAGATGGAACAATTATGGAGGCCCGTGCAAGACATATTGCAGGGAAAGATATCGTCATCGCTACAGGCAACGAAGATGGAAGCATAACCACATATTGGGATAAAGTTTATAAACCTGAAAATAAGTAAGAACTATGTATAGTACAAAAACCGCAACAACAAACAATACGGAGTTTAATAGCTCCTATATGCCAGTGGGCATCAATGAGAATGTAATCTTGAAAGAGGTTAATGTAAGCAAGACTCAGAATGGTCGTGATTTCTTGGAGATTATCTTTGAGAATGAGAACGGCCAGACAGCAACTATGACTGAGTGGAAGAACGAGAAGAACATGTGGATTAAGACCGATGAAGATCTTCAGAATCGTGATAATCAGCAGTTCGGTCGTATTCTGCAGGTTATGGATGCTTGTCTCGGAGAACACGAGGAATTCGAAGGTTCTTCGTTCGTGGAGATGATTAAGTGGGTAGAGTCCAAGTTAAACATTGTTACTGGTAATCTCAACACACCTCTTCGTCTTAAGGTTGTTTACGACAAGAAGGGTTATACGAAAGTAAGCTCTCTTGGTGTTTTTGTTGAGCCTATGAGTGTTGCAAAAGAAGAGTCTCAGATTAAGCTTTGGAAGAATGATCTTACAGAGCGTCCTGTAGTAGCAGATAAAGAGCCTGCTGCTGATCCGCTTAGTGGAAACACTACTCCGGTAACTGAGACTCATACAGGTGCTGACGACCTGCCGTTTTGATGATCAACCAAATTGGATGAAAAATCTAATTGCAAGTTGGAAATTTGAAACATAACGTCAGTGGTGGAAGTTGACATCCGTCAACCACAAATGCCTGAAAAGGCTTGTTGGTGTAGCAAATGGGCAGGTTACATCGAGAGCAGAAAAGAGCCCTGGAAGTATGTAAGGGACAGAATTCCTTTATGGTGCATTGTCAAACAGATTTTATCTGTGAGAGGTTCGATTCCTCTCCATACTACAAAATTATTAATTTTAAACGTAATCAATATGGTAAAATTAAAAAGACTATCTGTAGAAAAGATTGAGCCTGCTGTAAACAGAAAAGGTCAAATTGAATTTTCATTTCACGATTGTTATCTGCGTAAAGACCAGATTGGAGGTATCATTATGATAAATAATGAACGTTCTCTAAATGATAATTGGGCACAAAAACAAATTGGAGATTATTGTGAAAATAATAATCTACGTCTATGCTCAGTACTTACAATTGGAAATATGCCAGATTGTAACAATATCGTTGTAGATGAAACTGTTAAAGATTTGATAAAATATCTTTAATATGGATTGGGAATTTAGTGTAATGGCAGCACTAGCATTAGGAGGTGAGGAATAACGTGTATTGAGATGTTACCTTTGTACGGAGCCGAAAGGGATGTACACATCAAGACAAAAGCGCCAAGCTATAGCGAAGTTCAGTATGGGTTCGAATCCCATAATTCCCACAATTAATTTTAACTTATGAAGAAGAAAAAGCAAACTGCACAGGTAAAGATACCTGAGCCTAGCGGTGTATGTGCTACATGTTTCTTCAATTTTCATAGTAGAACAAGCGAAACCGGATATTATTGTATTAAAAACAAGAATGAGGTTTTGCTTAATGGAAGTTGTTGATTATGAAAGGAAGAAAAGCATTAAAGACATATTCCTATAAAGAGTTTAAAGCTATTCTTGAATCTCTAGGATTCTTTGAACATCATAAGAATAGTACACATATGGTGTTTGCTAATGATGAACATCGTTATGTTACTGTACCTTTTTCTAATAAGAAAGAGATAAATCCTATGATGACAACAGTAACTCTACAGAGAATTAAGAATCATCAATGTAGGAAGTTGTAATATGTATAGCACTAAGACAGCTATTACAATGAGTCTAAAAGACTTGTTGGACAAGTTGAGCGACTATGACATCTATTCTTATTATCTTGGTCCATTTAAACCAGGAAAGCTTATGAACAGTCCATTGAGACCAGATGATAAAATCCCTAGCTTTGCTATATTTCCTAGCAAAACTGGAGATTTGTTGTTTAAGGATCATGGAACTGGAGAAGCTGGAAACGCCTTAAAGTTTATTAAGCTTTATAGGGGTATCCAGACACGCGAAGAACTTGAGCGTGAGCTGTTAAAAATAGTTCGACGGATAAATCCTAACCAAGAGATACGAACGGCCAACACAACCAAATTGGTGGGCTCTGGAGTGACGAATATTGGGATTGTTCGACAACCATTTACAGAAGTTGATAAGAAGTATTGGAAGCAGTTTCATATATCCATAGATACTCTTAAAAGATTTAACGTATTTAGTATTAAATACTTCTTGTGCAATAGTATTGTACGAGGAGTATATAAAGAGGATAATCCAATGTATGCTTATAAGGTAGATGATAGGTTTAAGATTTATCGTCCATTAGCAAGTAAGTATACTAAATGGAGGACTAATTTATCTAATACTAATATACAAGGTTATGCTCAGTTACCAGAATCTGGTAATCTACTTATTATAACTAAGTCTTTAAAAGATGTAATGTGTTTATATGAAATGGGTTTTAATGCAATATCGCCGAGTAGCGAAACTACTTTCCTACCCGACAGTACGCTTCAATCTCTAAGAAGCAAATGGAAGCATATAATCATACTATACGACAGAGATGCCGCTGGTATGAAGAATGCTAGACAGTATAGTAAGCAATATAAGTTAGATGCTATATTTGTTCACAAGAAGTTTAAAGCAAAGGACGTATCCGACGCTGTGAAAGCGAATGGGTTCTTTGCAGTGAAAGAATGGTTAACTAAAACAGTAGAAAAATATGATTAACGCAATAATTGGAGTAAGTGCACTTCTTATTGGTGGAGTGTTAGGTTTTGTTATAGGAGCTACTAAGATGACAAGCGCATTTCTTGGTATGTTTGGCATTTCTAAGAGTAATCTTCCAAGTTTAAAGAAGGATATTTCTGAATTAGCAGATCGTATACGAAATACTAAACCACAGACCGAAGAAGAAAAAGAGTTGCTTCGTAAAGAAGTATTTGATGTATTTATGAAGTACTCTAAGTACGGACTTCATGATAGCGAATGTATAACCGAAACAGTAGAATGATATGTGTGACGCCATAAGTTATTTGTTCTCTTTTGCACTCGGAATGATTTTCGGTGGTGCTAGTGTTTATTATAGCCTGTTAAAGGATATTAAAGCATTTGAAAAAGAGTATGAGCCTGTTTTGCTCTTGTTAAAGCAAAAGCGAAATGAAAAGTAAAGGAAGGGTTAAAAATGCGACAGCTGTCGATGCGTATGGACTACATTTTCGTAGTAAACTCGAACTCTATACGTATGAAGCTTTTATGAAGGCTGGAATACCAGTCAAATATGAGCCAAAGCATTTTACTCTTCTTCCAAAGTTCGAGTTCTTAGGCGAAAAAATAAGACCTATTACATATCTACCAGACTTCGTAGGACGAGGTTTTATAGTAGAATGCAAAGGTCTTATGGGTGATTCGTTTCCACTTAGGTGGAAGTTGTTTAAGTATTATTTACATAAACACCACGCCAAAACAAAGTGCTACTTGGTAAGGAATCATAAACAAGTAGACGAGATGATTGAAGAACTAAAACAAAAACGAAATGGAAAGTAAATATAAGTTTATAAAGAACAATAACAACATTATTCCAATCCCATCTGGTAATGAGTATGAGCTCAAGCCAGGTAAGATATATGAGCTTCATAATGAGGAACGCTTAGATACATGTGTACTTGAAGAGGTAGATGACTTTATCTTCCCTGAGAAGTATTATCTTAGTGATTCCGATGAGAAGTTCATGGATAAATGTGTATCTACTTTCAATAAGACCAATAAGCTTACTACAGGTGTATTGTTTAGTGGTCTTAAGGGTTCAGGTAAGACTTTGATGGCTAAGAAAACAGCCCTTAAGTCTGGTTTACCCATTATCGTCGTTAATGGAGGTGTGCGTTCAAACGACATTGAGACGTTCTTTGCACAGGTTTCAGACGACGTATGTATCATCATGGATGAGCTCGATAAGAACTGGTATTTACCTCAGCTTCTCGGGTTCTTTGATGGTGTAAAACCAACCTGTAAGAAACTCATTCTGTGTACAGCAAACGAGGAGAATGATATTAACAAGTATCTAAATGACCGATGCTCACGTATACGTTATAAGCGTACATTTAAGAGTATTGATAAGGATGTTGTTAAGACTGTATTCTCTGAGTATTTCGATACTGAGGAGCAGATTGAGGGTGCTGCTGAGTTCTGTTGTAGTGCAATGGCTGTTGTATCTTATGATAATATAGTAATCTTCGGTGAGGAGCATAAGAATAATCCCGATCTTACTTTCGATGAGATACTTGACGACCTTAATATTGCACGAAAATGAGCTTGGAAGAAGCAAATTATATCGTAAGATTCTCTATTGAATATAGTCCAAGTGGATGGTACTTTGTGGTTGATACAAGACAACCATACGGTAATATCATTGGCTATAACAAGTTTGAAACACCTAATGAAGCACTTGAGGAACTAAAACAGTTCCTTAGGTACTTCACTAAGAGTGTTTTAAAGAACGGGGATACTATACGAGCGTATGTTGAGAAACATAAACCAAAGAAAGATGCAGATTGATACTCCGTATTACGAGGATTTAACTCGTATATCGAATAGCAATATAGGCTGGTTCCTACAAAAAGGACCAGCCTACTTGCATAAGATGTTAACCAATCCACCTCCTGAGGAGAAAAACCCAGTGTTGGAACGTGGATCTATGATTCACATGTTTATACTTCAACCTGAAGAGTTCCAGAAAACATATGTAGTTTGGGACAAAAGTAGACCTTCTTCTGCACAACAGGAGAAGTTCTGTCAGGAATTATCCAACACTGTGGAAATAGAGCCCGATAAAGCCGTTCTAAGCGCTTATAAAGCAGCGTATAGTACAGCAGGAAAGAGCGATAAAACAATGCTCTCAGAGGGCTTAAAAATAGCCTCTACGTTGAAGGATTACATAGACTTCCTGAAGTTACACGATGGGAGAATTATGATAACTCCTTGGGATGCTAAAATGCTTGAGAAGATTAAGCAAAACATCCAATCTCATAAGCTTGCAAAGAACATTATCTGGCCGCGTAATAGTGAAATACGTGGTTTAGATATTGATGGATTTATACCTGTAACAGGAGACCCTGGAATATCGCCTATATCTGATTATCATGAATTCCATATAAACTGGAGTTATGAGGGAAAGATACAATGTAAATCATTACTGGACGGTCTTACTCTTGATTTTAAGAATAAGAAAGCCATAATATACGACTTAAAGACTACACAAAAGCTGTGGCACTTTGAGGATAGTATAGACCAGTATGACTATCTAAGACAGTTAGACTATTATAGTATGGCTGTACGATGGTATCTTGTTAATGAATGCGATATTACAGTAGATGAAATATTTGAATGGAAATTTGAGTATTACATCATTGGTATAGACACTACTGGTTCATATGAAATCAGAGTGTTTAAAATTGAGCAAGAAAATGTTAGCTCTAGAGATGAGACTATACTTACCGCTCTCGATCGTATTGCATGGCATCAGTCTACAGGTAAGTGGGATCATAGTAGAGAGTACTATGAAGGAGATGGAAGTGAGAACCTAAATCTATGAGCACTTTTGAAAAAATAGTTATACCTTTCATGGATTGTAGTATGACTACTATAGATTTTACAGCAGCAGCTGGATTTATAGATAGTTATACGTCAGATCCAGACAAACCAGATGGAGAGAACAATATATACCTTGTTTATGATGACACAATAAGAAATGATTATGTGACATCTAGAGTAAATAGATTTAATAAATCTAAACTACTTAAACGCAAATATGTAAAAATGGTAAATAACACACCATATTATATATATGTATTTTGTGTTAAACCTGGTTTGAAAGCGTCTACTAATGGCATAATACATTTAACTAAAGATGAGAAAGTTACAGTTTTGCAGTTCTGGAATTTTTCTAATGATATGGTTAATGTACTCATGAGTGATTCGTCTATAGCGACGAAATACACTCATGAAATGCCGTTAGAAGATTACTATCCGGACAATTACAACAATGAAGGTATTATAATAAAAAAAGAGGAGGCGTCTTCATAATGAAGATGTCTCCCCTTTTTTATTATACCCATGTAATGATGGTTTTATAGGCTCCTACCAGATAGATTTCTACCGGATAGATTTCTACCAGATATATTTCTTCCTTGTAAACTACGGACAGATAGGTTTCTGCCGCCGCGTTTGTTTTCCTATTGAGCTTGTTTGTCTTTTTGTTTGAAATCATAGCCAAAAGCTCTATAAAACTTACCGAACTTGTTTGTATACCAACGTAGATTGTTTACAGCTCCGTAGTAAGTAAGCGCTGTATGTAAGTTTTTAGTAAAACCGAACGCACGATATCTCGTTTTTTCTGATTGTGTATAAAATTTATACGCACCTTGCTTTTGAATAGTATCGGCGTCATCTCCATTTATATAGTCAAATCCAAGACCAATCAACGCTATTTGATCATCTAAACCACTTTTTAATGCTGTATACATTGACAAAATATCAGAAACCTAGAATGGGTCAATGTTTGATATTTTTGCCTCTGTTGTTCTAAACCAAATATCATCTATGCCTAATTTATAATATTGATTTGGTATATACACATTAGTAAAATAGGAAACGTAATCTATTGGGTTTAACATACTCGCAGGTCCGGCCTCTTCTCTATTTTTAGGAGGTTGAACTGTTCTTGCGTCATCATGAACATACGTCCATCCAATCATCATCATGGCCAACATTGCTAAGAATATAATAGAATCTTTCCAAGCGTATTTTTCTACTTCTGATAACTTTGCAGTTCTAGGCTAAGTCATTGCTATCTACATTCCCATTTTATATAATGTTCTAAATGACCTAACAAGACCTATTAATATCTAATCTTGTGGAGTACCTGTTTCATAATCCCAAGCAAACCTTTTAGATCTTTGTTCATCTGTGAGTTTTTTAAGACGCTGCTTTTTCTTAACTCTAGTCCCGCTAGATGTTGTCTCGTATTTTATTTCAGTTTCCTATTCCCTAGATACATTATCTGTACCACCAGCAACAAGATGTTGATACTATTGTACAATCCAGCCACGTAATGCTCCTGCAAGACGACCTAATACATCACGTTTCCACCTTGGAACGTCATTGTCAGGGTTCATTCCATTATAAAGAGCACCCCGTTTCTTTGTTTTTGTAGCAATACGCGTTTTTAATTTCTACGTAACATATGGAGCAAATTGTTCTTTTATTCTTACTTCCCCATGTGCCTTTATTACGTTTCCGTTTTCATCTTTTACGTATGGAGCAAACTCATAAGCGTCCCATAAAGTAATTCTGCCAAGACCTTGCTTTCTTACATTGTTACCATTTTTATCTAATGTAAAGTAAGAATACGTAGATAAAATATCAGAATACCCATTATGTATTTTGTCAGCTTCAGCTTTTGTTCTACCAGCTCTTAAAAACGCTTGTTGTAGATCATATTTGCTATAAAAACCAGGATCTATTATATAATCGCCATTATCATCTAATAATCCTTCGTAAAAACGAATATTATGATAAAATGCTGCCATTAATAATGCGTTTGCCATCCAGTCAAGCATTGACCATCCGCCCATAAGTATATTAGACAAGAACTTGCGTCCTCTTCCCCAATCGGCTTTTACATATGTTCCATAAACACCTTTAGATACACCATTCATCTACATAAGTGCCGTAAGTTTATTATTTGCAAGTGGATTAAACATGTTGGCTATACACTTCGGTGTATACCATAAACAAGTTCCTAACGCCCACAAACAATCTCCAGGAGTCATATATTTTCCCATAGCACTCTCTGAAAATATTCTCGTTATAGCATCTGCAAATCCTACAGACATTGAGAACATATTTAAACCAAGCATGGCTCCAGATTCGAATGACTGAAACGCATCAACAGCTTTTTGCGTAGCAATAGTCTTTTTAGAAGGACCTCCTTTTTTTCTGTCTCCATATTTGTTTCCATACATAAGCGTATCCATCATGGAGTCGTACATTTTTATAGACTAATCATTATTGCTAGAAGCCTATTCGGATTCCGGTCTAAGTTTTTTATCATACGCCTATCTTATTTCTGGATCCATATTATATCGCAACAACTTTAATGTGGCGTCTATTCCAGATTTATTTTTATAATTAATGGCCATGTCTGCAAACAGGATAACAGAACTTACTAGATCAGTAGACAGTAACTCTGGATCTTTAATGCTGCGTATAAACTTAATAGGAATATCATTTGCTACTTCTCCATCAACACCAATAAAATAGTCCTACTTTGTACGCATATCGTCATCATTCTCCTCAATAGTAGACATAGATTGCCATATAGACTGTAATGCTTTTGCACTATAACCACGTTTTAATATTCTAGAAAATAGAGCCACAGTGCGAGCATTAATCTATGGTAATTTATAATTAAACTTTCTATTTGTAGAGAATATATCCTATGAGTCTCGCATAGTCTATATGAGGATATCATATAAATCAGATACATCTTTATCGTTTCTCATTTTACTATATTCCTCACTGTTGTCGTATCTGCCGCCATCAAAAGATGCGTTTGGTTTTTCTGACACACTCTCATTTGGATCAAATGCGGTATCTCTAAATGAAGAAACAGAATCTTTAAATCTTCTTTCTCCAAGATGTATAACACTATATTCTGTGCGTCCAGTCCTCTTGTTGAAAAATGTTTTTGTCTTTGGATAGAGCATCTAAAAGATACTAAGAGGTTCTGTAGTTTCTGTCACCGAACCGTCATCATGAAACTAAATTTTTCTATAAGACAATAATGACGATATTTGCATTCTTATTTCCTGCATAGAAAGTCCAGAGAAATCTATAAGCATTCCGGTAGATTCATCTATCAGCCCTTCCACAGACCCTGTCTAAAACGCTTCATCTGTATACTTATTTATTAAGTATTGTCTAAACGTGAGCAACTTACCAGCTTCTTCCAATACCTTTACATTAGGATCATTTGGATTTATTGCATTTCCGTTGTCATCAATATAAAATCCCGTATCTGTAGTATATAGTATATCCTTATAATAAAAGTTATTTTGGAATTTCTCATACATATCTTTTGACCAACCTCCGCTATTAGGCTCTTTGGAATCCTCTATTGCCTAATCTGCCGATTTACATCTTAACCAGAAAAGCGGATTTCTCAACTTACTTTTTAGATCTCTTGTATATGTAAGCTACATCTATACTTGGTCTTGCAAAGATTGCCTTAAAATCTTTCCTCTAGTAGATAAGTCATTGTCTTCTCTACTAGAACTCAATGATCCCACAGTTTGCTCTATATAATCAGGATTTATTCCTGCCTATGCATTAAATGTCAAGAAATCTTGATATATCTTAGGATCTCCTTTTGCAATAGATTCATTTTTTGCATTTGCTAGTTCTACTGCAAACTAGTCTTGCAAATGTTTGCTATTTGTATGCTATCCTATATATTTCTACCAAGCCCTGACTTCAAAAGCCATCTTTAAGTCTTCTCCAGTCTTATATGAACCATCTGTTTTGAATATATTAGTGAAGTCATCCAATTTAGTCATCCACATGAGAAGCTGTTTCTTATCATCAGCATCTAATTTTTCTGGGTATACTAAACCATTATTGGGATCTTGTGATTTATTAAGATAATAGTTTATATTTGACTGATAATAACTATATCTTTTCAGTGTTTTTGGAGATAGGCCATGGTTAAATCTAGTATCCTTGAATTCTGGACTATACGGGTCTATTGTCCCGTCATATGGACGAGACAGTCTTTCCATATAATATTGTCCTGTAAATCTTCTATGCACACGTTTTGATTTAAATGCCTCTATCGCTCTCTAATATTCTACATATTTTGGCATTTCTCCATTTGACCCCCATTCTTCGTCTTCTGCAAATTCTCCAGTAAGACTATTTACCACAGCGCCAGTGTCGTCTATAACATAAGTAAACCCGTAATTGTCTATAAAATCCTAATTTAAAGTCTTTATAAAATTATTAAGATCTTTCTAATATAGACCATAATTTAGATCACGTATAAAATTGCCAGTAGGAATACCTTTATCGTCACGTTCCATCATTATAGCTTGCCATCCAGGAGTAATAGACCTCTCTCCACTATTTGCCTTTTGATAGGCTTTCATTAGTCTTGGAGCTATATGATGCATTTCTTCTAATGTCTACTGTTCTGCATGCTATATAAGATGAAACGCCTATTTTATTATAGGATTAGAAGAATAGGAATAGTTATATAAGTAGCTTGTAACGGCATTTATATCTCCATACATCATATTCTTATGAAGCCAATCTTTGGCAACTTTCTTCATTTCCTCTCTATTTTCAATAGAAGATTCTACTTCTTGATCTATTTGAGAATCTACTATATCATCACCAACCTTCATTATAGCTTCAATCCATAATGGCGTTATATGATCCTCAATAAGGTTTTTAATATCTCTTATGTTATTTTTATCTTCCGCAGATAAATCGATGATTTGTTCTGAAGGTATACCGGAAATAAGATCACTGTAGAATTTTATAGTATTTCTATACATATCTACCAACTACTAAGCCTCTACACCGTCGAAGTTGTTTTGTTTTGCATTATATAAAAAACTATATATATTAGCGGTTTGCATAGTTGCCGGACCACCAGTAAATTCATCATATTGACCAAGACTTAATTTGGCTTGCTCTAATGC
>Ga0326512_10000819_pt1 | contig 26112 bp, 41 predicted proteins | sample 1_2617_0518_D_FD_203652 | JGI IMG/M metagenome (GOLD analysis project Ga0326512, IMG submission 203652) | Bovine rumen microbial communities from UC Davis, California, United States - 1_2617_0518 | ecosystem: Host-associated > Mammals > Digestive system > Stomach > Rumen | place: USA...
TATTTTGCACAATAGATAAAACTGGTGTCTGAAACCCAGTATAAAAAAGGTTTGGAGGACGGAAAGAAAGGAGTACAAACTAGACCTACAGTTGTAATAGATAATTCAAACAAAAACAATAAGACTCATCGTTCATATAATAGTATAAATGATTTGGATGATGACGATTAATGAATATTGAAAATATATGAAAATTGCTAGTTTTGTTTCTAATATCCCTACAATGGGAGATACTAGAACTTATGAGGACTTTTATAAGTACCTTGGTGTTAAACCACAACGTCTTGGTATTGTATCAAGAATGTATACTGATTTAACTGCTTCTTTCTTAACTGAATCATTAAAGAATGTATTCTACACTGATTCTAAAGGTGGTGGAAATAAATACCAATCTTTAAATGCTTTCCAATATGATTTTGATATTGAAACTAACTATATCAAGAGAATTGAATTTGCTGCTGTTCCTGAAGGTGATGGTGCAGGTGGTACTGAAATCGTAATGGCATTTAGAGAAAGATACTATGAAAAATATGATATTTTCAAGATTGAAAATTCAGGTCAACAATGTATGGTAGTAGCTCGTCCTACTCGTAAAGGTGACAACTATTGGGAATGTGTTGTAAGATTAGTTGACAACAACTATGATACAATTCTTGATGTAAGTGCTTGTCAACCTGGTGATAAGACAAGATGGATTACAGCTAATATGCCTGAAATGCACGAAGAAGGTTACACTAAGTGGCAATCTAACATTGAAAAACACAGAGGTTATATCCAAACTCACCGTTTCGATGCTGATTACTCTGAAAGATATGCTGCTTTAGAAAATGTATTCATTAAAGTTGCTGAAGGTAAAGATCAAGGTTCTATGACAGAAACTATCTATAAGATGGATACTGTTCAAAAGAACTTACTTAATACTTTCTTGGAAGGACGTAACAATGCTCTCTTATTCTCTAAGGGTAACGTTGATGAAAACGGAAAAGCTACTATCGTTGATCCACAAACAAACAGACCTATCTATATTTCTGATGGTTTAATCCCACAAGTTGAAGCTTTTGCTAGTAAATATGCTTATAACAAGCTTACTATCAATGTATTAAGAACTGCTATTCAAACTCTTAATGAAAAGGCTAGAAATGCTACTGGTAACAAATATATGTTTATTTGTAACGAAGCATTCTACTATCAACTTGGTGATGTATTAGATACATATTTAGCACAATACCACACAGATGGTACATATCTATGGTCTATGAAGGCTAATGGTTATGTAGAAGTTGGAGCTAAAGGTTTCGATACATATCGTTGGATGGGTAATGAAATTACTTTCAAGGTTGATAGAACATTCTCTCGTGAATTCGGTTAGGAAAAAGGATATGCAATTGCTATCGACTTAACAGGAGATAAGACAAGTTCACAACCACCTATTGGATTATTCACTCTTAAAGGTGGTGATATGATGCAATCATTCATCAAAGGTGTTGGTGGATTGACTGGTTTAGAATCTGGTGAAGTTTCTACTCCAGTTGCTGGTGCAAAACGTATTATGTGGGGTTATAGCTCATTAGCTTTATTCAATCCTTATAAATCTTACGTTTTAAGAGAAATTTGATTTTAAATAGATTTAAATTTTTAGATATTGTTAATGGGGTATTCCCGATTATTTCGGGAACCCTCATTAATATATAATTTTTATGTTAATGAATAATATGGCAAAGGAAACTAAATAGGAAATTGATTTATCTAATAAGATAGTACTAAAAAGTGTAAGAGGTAAGGTTGGTATTGTTATTAAAATGCAACCTTGTAAAGATCCTAAAACAGGCAATTGGCCTAGTTGTGTAAAGAGAGTTGACTCTAATGGAAATATGATTCTTTCAGAAAAAGAATTAAATGATCCAAATAGAGAATATTTTATTAGAGAAGATGCTGTAATTAATGTTGTAGATGGAATGACTTTTGATTTAGATAATGTTGGTGATAGATTCAAATGGGAAGCTATTAAACATAATCCTTTCATTGCTCCTGATTACTACACAAAAGACACTAAAGGAAATTCTCTTATTAATGGAGATATGAGACCTTATGGTGTTAAAGAACTTTATAATAAAGAAACAAGACGTTATGGTGTAGCTGAATTATATGTTGTAAGACCAGGAGTTGAAGCTAATAGAAGAGTTTCTAGAAAGAAGCTAAAGCACGATGCTGAATCTTATATTTATAATGATGAAAGAGGTTATGAAGGAAGAGTACTTAGAGCTAAGTTACTTGGACATAGAATGGATAATATGCCTGATGCCGATGTAACAGATTATCTATTACAAGTAGCTGACCAAGATCCAGATAAAATCATTAGTCTTTACACTGGCGGAGATACAGCACTTAGACTATTGTTTATTGAAGCTAAAGATAAGCATGTTATAGTTTACAAAAACAAACTTTACATGTATGCTGATTCAGTTTTAGGAGCCACAGACGATGCTGCCATAATGTTCTTAAAAGATCCTAAAAATGCAAATCTATGCAAACTTATTAAAAAGGATACATTTCCCGATTTAATAGATAAAGAAAGTAAAGATTAATTTATTAACTTATAATAATTAAATAAGTGAGCGCAAAAGAACTTTACGAAGGCGTATTAATCGAGCTTAATAAAGATAATGCTTCTAACATTTTATTAGAAGATTTTAATTATTATGCTAATAAAGCCATAAATAATTTTGTTAATAAAAAATATAATATTTATGACATTAATCAACAAACTACAGATGATTTAAGAGTTTTAAAATCTACAGCTTACTTAAAACCTACTCCAGTTAATGATAAATATCCTGGATTAAGTTTAGCTTCTGGGGCTAATTATGAAGTAATAATGCCTTCAGATTATTTACATCTTTTAAATTGTATTTGTGTTTATAAGGTTAAGAAAACATATAAATGTTATAATGCTGGAGATACGTGGAGAGCTCCTGCAAAGCGTTTAACAGCTGATATGTATTCTCAAGTTTTAGATAACTTCTGGAATAAACCTTCATATAAGAATCCTTACTATTATATACATAACATAAATACTGTTAATGATATAAATGATTCTGGAGTAATTACTCACGCTTCTACTCCTACAAATCCTTATAATTCGACTACTGGTTCTGGAACTGACAGTATTCCTCTTGAAACTAGTCATGTTTTAGACGGATAGACAAATAATTATGGTACTGATGCCAAAGGAAAAACTATTGTTCAGGGTACTGGTGGTCCAGAATCTATAAAATTAACTATAGGAAATACTGAAACTGAAGCATCTTTAAGAGAAAGAGGCGCAGAATTACGTTATGGTAATAGATCAGAAGTTCGTATCGAAATTAGATATGGTACAGATAATTCTGTATTTGAACTTTCTGATGTTTATGTTGATTATATTAAAGCTCCACAACATATACGTCTTACACAAGAACAACTTGATACTACAGAAGATAAATCTCAATTATTAGAATATCCTGATTATGTATGTCAAGAGATTGTAAATGAGTTGGTACATTTACTTATGGAGCAAATCTCTGATTAGAGACTCCAAACACATCCAGTAGTTAGTCAGTCTATTGCAAACCCAACTCAACAATAGGCTCCTGAAGCAGCAGGATAAACTGCATAATTTAATTAATTTTATATAATATGTTTAGTTTTACAACACAAACCGTTTATAACCAAATTAGCACTTCTGGTGCACATAAGAATTTAATAGATAATAGCGGCAGCAAAACTCCTTCTTTAAGAATTGGTAATACAAGATTTAATGCTGCCGATATTACATCTATTCAGATTAAAGCTCCTACAGCTGAACAATTAGCTTCTGTAACTTTCGATATGGCTGATGTTATTCCTCAAACAGGAGAAACAACTGCTCGTATTGTTCTTTACTTAGGTCTTTCAATGGGAAGCCAAGATTCTTTCTATTCTAATGCATTAGTTTATAAAGGAAAACCCTTCTATATTGAATTCCCAGTAAAGTCTACAGATACTGCTGATAATGTAGCTAAGAAAGTTAAAGCTATCGCTGACAAATATATCTTATTCCAAACTGGAGAAAAAGATAAGATTTTAGATGTAACTTACGATGCTGCAGCAGCTTCTGGAGATGATCCTGCTACTGGAACAGTAACCTTTACTTGTGTTAATGGTTATCAATTAATTAAGAAAGCTCTTCTTCAATCATATGATCCAAAAGCATATACTATCGACTGTTGTGCAGACCAAGGTGACTTTGTAGATGTAAAAGTTGGTGTACCTGTTATTTATAGGATTGAAAATGGTGTAGTAGTGACTAAAGATGGTTCTGGAAAACAATATATCATTAGCGAAGCTGGTGAAGAAGTAGAATTAGGAGCTGATCAAGTTGCTATTCTTCCAGGTCTTGAAGCATTTGGCGATTATAATTGGATTATCCATAACTTAAGACTTCCAACTGCTGCAAATACAGGATTCTGGTCTCCTTCTAAACAAGCTGATGAACTTCCAATCGTTGGTCAAACTTATACTCAATTTATCATCACTATGTGTGTTGATAGAGATGGTATCGCAGGACAAGTTGTAGGTAACAGAGCTACTTCTGTAACTACTCATGTTCTTTATGTAGCTGGTAAACACACTCAAAGTGGAACTCCTGCTTCTATAGTTTATGACAAACTTGCTAGTCTTAAACCTTCTGCTATTGCTACAAGAGCTGATGATAAATTAGTTAATCCTTTTGGAACATCTAAGACTTTCACTGCTTAATTTTAATTATCTAAACAATAAAGCTAGACCGGACCTTTATGGTCTAGTCTAGCTTATTTTTTTATATGGCTTGGACTTCAGTAGAACGACTAGCGGATGCAGTATTTAATGATGTAGTATCTGGATTAAGAGGTTATCATCAGAACATGTCTATGTCTAAAGAACAATTATAGGAAGAAATTGTTCAAATGAGGCTAGCCGTTATTAAAGAATATATGTTAAAAGGAATTCTTCCAATAGATGATTTAGTAGCATCTATTAATTGTATTCCTGTAGATTGTGATACTTTAGATAAATGTAAATGTAGAGGAACCTCTTGTGGAGATCCCGTAGCACATTTCCAAATTCCTCAAATTCTATTAGATTTTGGAATAGGAAATTCTATTAAATATATTGGATCTTCAGATAAACAACATTCATTTTTAGTATATACTTAGAATATAGATAGAATAAAAACATATTAGAAATATCGTAAAAGAGGTAAAAATAGACCTTGGGTATTTATAGATGTAACTCCTAATAGTGAAGGCTTTCTAGATTGTTATATATTTGAAGCTCCTTTAATTAAATAGGTTTCTGTAGTAGCTATATTTAAAGATCCTAGATAGTTAGAAGAGTTTCAATGTACTAATTGCGATGGACAACATTCTTAGGATGATATTACATATATGGATAATAATATGAATTTTTTAGATATTGTAATAAAGGATAGACTAACTCAATAGAAATTAAGATATTATAGACAATATGCTGCTCCTATCCTTCCTAATGATTAGAAATATGCTGCTGGATAATGAATAATTTTCACTATGTTTCCGTACTTTTAGAGGAAATGTATGGAATTCAAATGGATGATACAAACGTAGAAGAATTAGGATTAATAGCTTGGGATCTTATAGGAAATAAAGTAACAAAACTCTATAAATATTCTACAGTTATAGATCCTGTAGATAATTCTGTAACTCTTCCTTGCAATGCTTTAGATTTAGATGGAGACAGTTGTATTGAATTAGTTACAGCTTCTTATGAAGATTGGAATTAGAATACTAATTTAACAAATTTTGGAGATCAAAGTACTGCTTTTGCTGAACATTATATAGAATCAGCTAAACAATATCAAGGTCCTTATTATCTTCCTGGAAAAGTATTAAAATATGAATAGGTATAGGATAAACTTTACTTTACCCATGATTATGGTAGAGTAAATATTTTATATAAAGGAGTTATCGCAGATGAAGAAGGACTTCCAGAATTAACTGATAAAGAAGCTATGGCTATTGCTACTTTTATAGCTTATAATAGTAAGTTTAAAGAAGGATTAAGAACTAATAACGGAGATATTATTAAAATGTCTCAAATGTTAGAAGCTCGATGGCTAAAGCAATGTGATTAGGCTAGAGTTAAACATTTATCTCAAAATGATATGGATGCTATTCTAGAAGTAGGATCTTCCTGGGATAGAAAACGTTTTGGTTTTGGATATAAACCATTAAAATAATATGAAACATTTAGCTCTAGGATGGGCTTGTAATTTAAATGATATATTTGTAAGGTTTCCATATGAAAAATGCAAATCTTTAATAAAAAACTTCAGAACAAAACAACTTAGAAGATAGAAAGTCAAACAAGTTTTTAGAGAGGGGGTTTAGCAAATTCTTAATGATGTAATAGAAAATAATGTTACATTCAAGATACAAGGAGTAGGTTATTAGGGAGGAGAAATTCATATGGAAGCCATTACAGGTTCCGAATTTGAAAAAGTAAGAAAGAACGGAAAATTTAAAAACGTAGATTTCTTAGAATCGTTGTTTACAGGATATTAGATGTATCTATATATTCACGGTAAACGAGATAATTTTTTACATGATAAAAAATATCCTATTTATGTAAATAGGTATTTAAGAGATAAACTTGTTAAATATACTAATGAAGGAAAAGTTTATTGTTAAATGAAAATAACTAAAGTTAATGATTATGTTGATTCAGTACATGAAAAATTTCCAGAACTTTCTAGAGAAGAGATAAAAAGAATTTTAGTTTACGGCTGGAAAATGATACTTTAGTATGTAAGAGCTGGAAATGATGTATCAATGTTAACTAATAAGGAATTTATGTTTATAGGTAGGATTCCATCTAGTAGCTTAGCAGTCTTTTCAAATTACTGTTATAAACTATCTAGAAGAATTGCTTATATGTTTTAGAGAACAAAATCTAAATGGGACGGTTATTATTACTTTACCCGATCTGAAAATTAGTACATTGATTATTTATCTTAGAAAAATCGTAAATATAAAATATTTAAAAATGTTTTCCTTTATAAATTATTAGAGGAAGTTAAAATAAAATATCCATTTTCTCCATACATCTTTAGACTAAAAGAAGATAAGACGAGATGGATGACTAAGTATTATGACGAAATTAAAACTCAAAATGCTGAGTTAATAATTGTTCGAGATCCTTTGACTATGCATGATGTAATGACTTCAGAAAATAAATTTAAATATATACAACAATAATGGAATAGACAGTTAATTAGTTCAATAAAGGACTTCAAATGGACACTCACCCTATGGTTTAGAGTTCTGATTCTCTTTCAGATGCTTTAAATGCTACTTTTGTAACAATGAATGGTAATGAAGTCATTTTACAAAATGATATGGGAAATAGAAGAGTAGATAATGCTTTTCTTCCTTCTGGATATACTCCAGTTGGAATAAAGGAATATGGTGGAATTATTTATATTGCTGCTTATAATCCTATTACTCATAAAAGCCAAATTGGAAGTTTTCCTTCTCCAGAAAGAAAAATTGATATTAATGACAATGGTAATTTACAAAAAACTTTTGATTTTGATATTTTTTCTGGAAACAATAATTCTGAAGAAGATTCTTCTTTAAATAATTTATTGGTATTAAAAAATGATTCTTATTTAATTCCTTTAACAAAGGATAACACTTTACATGTTGGAGATAAATATATTGTTTATTGTGCAGATACAGATGGTACAAAGAAACTTTCATCTATGTAGAATGAAATATCCCATTATAATAATACTATGGGAGATAAAGTAAAATCTCCAAAAAATAAAAAATACACTATTGAATTAGGAATATTGGATAATCAAAATTCTTTCCACGATTTATCAAAATATTTAATGCGTTGGACAAAAAATAATGATGGCGAAGATGTCATTATTAGAAATTTAGAAGAAAAGTCTGACCTTTATAAAAATAATGTGGGATATTTTATTCCAGATAATTTTGTTCCTAATAAAGATATTGAAGGAAATGCTATAGATGATACTAATTTTATTGTTTCCAGAAAACAAATTGCAGCAAATACTTTTTCATATAAATTATCTGGACCTTTGTATATGAGAATATCTTATAATCACATACAAAATTTTTCATGTGATATTAAAGGAGAAATATCATCAAATAATAAAATAAAATTAGTTCTTACTGGATATATAACTTATAATTGTCCGGATGATTTAAGTAATACATTTGTAAATAATGGAGGAGATGAGGATTACTATAGTTATGATCAACTTCCTCAATATAATAAAAATGAAGGTGTTAGATTAAGCTTAGACTATGAATTATTTAAAATAAATTCTGAAACTGGGAAACTGTAGGAAATAAATACTACAACAGAAAATGTAATTATTGATTATACTCAACCAATATATAATAAAATAGACAATGTATATAATGTTGTCTTAACTAAAACTTATATATTTGAAAAACCTGAAAATAATATTTTTGAGTATGTTATTGGAGTAAATTCTGGAATTTCTAACGAAGATTCTAATAAAACTGTATATATAAGAGGATTATCTTATAAAGGTTCTTTAGATTTAGATTTATTAAATTCTGGAGAATTATCATTATCACAATATAGATTTTATAATAATAATGAAACAAAAGATACTAATATGGTATTTGTATTTAATTCATATCCAAAAGAAGATGAAAGTTTAGAAAATATTAGGTTATAGTTTACTAATATTGAGGATGAAAATGATAATAAACATTATTTATATACTGGACAAAAAATTATTAATGGACAACAGGTATTAAATTTTAATTGGAAAAACTCTATAGTTTAGAAAACGTAGGATCCTAATAGCATTGAAAGATTATAGTTAAGTCCTTTAAAAGATAGGACAACTTATAAAGTAACAATATATTATGATGTAGTAAATATAAAAACTTCTATATCTACTGAAACAAAATATACTGAAAAAAATAATATCGAACGTTGGTATTTAACTACGGAGTTATTTAATGATGTATATAATTCTCAATTAGTTGATTTTTGTAATTCTATTTATACTGATAACGATACGTTGTTTTAGAAAAAAATTACAATAGCTCCAGATGAAAAAAATACAAAAGTACTTTATAATGTAAATTATGATGATGTAATTTATCATAACCCTAATGAAACAACAAATAAAGAATCTTTATATAGAGTTTCTCAAAATACAGAGGATAGTTTAACTTTATATTAGAAAGTAACTATGAATAGATTAACAGATGAAAATTCACAAAAATTAGACAATTCTTTGTATCCTGAATATGTAGGGGATTTATCTGTACTTGTAAATGGAGAAGATACAATAACTATAATAAATAGTGAAACAATTCAAAAAGAATAGTATGAATAGTTAGATTCTGTTTATATGCCTTTAAGAACTGTTCTTCAACAAAAAAATAAAGTAGACTTAGTTGTATAGTTTCATACAGAAGCGGATTGTAGCAATGATGTGAATAAATGTAGGGTTTCATATAAAAAGACAAGTGAATGGCCTTCTTCATATGGTATAAATACTAACTATATAGGATATGATCATAGTTATAGTTAGATACTTTATTCAGAAAATGAAAATGCTCCAGCATATTTAGCCATTGAATCTTTTGAAAATTTAGGGGGAATTCCCGATATTAAAAAATATGAAAAGTTATTAGCTAAGGCATTCTGTTTAGGAGATGGTTGTGATGATATTGAAGAAGTATATGCTATAGGTAGCTGTTATCTTGTAAAAAATAATTAGGGATTCCTTATATTTATTAAACCTTAGTATATTGATTAGAATTCAGAATTATTAAACTTTTTAATGAATTGGGAAGAAGATTCTATTTCTTCTCCTAATATTTTCAAAATTAAAGGAAAAATCCCTGAATTAAAAATATAGAATAAAAAAATAGCATGTACAATATAGTTAACAACATCGAGAACAATTAATACTATAGGTAATTTAGAATTTAATATAGATACGGATCAGAAAAATCTGGAAGTATCTATACCTTATCATAATGAATTTATTATTGAAAAATATAGAAATTATTTAGCAAATTCTACGGATCAATATATAGATATGAATACTGGCTAGAAAATAACTTATGATAGTATATAGAAACAGACAACTTCTAATAATTTATTTGAAGTTAGAGGTTGCAGAGAATTAATATATTGCGGAAATTATACAGATATTTATTGGAGTGAGGTTTCTCATTATGACGGAAACTCTAGTCATAAAGGAGTTGCTTATTCTTTTGCAGATTTGTCTGATTCAGAAGATTGCGCACTAATTAGAGGAAGGAAAAAATTATAATGAATAATAAAAATTTTCGAATATATTTAAATACTCTTAGACAAAAAGGAGATTTAGCATATGAATATAATCCATTCCATAATTATCAAACAGAAAAAACTCTTTATTTAGTGGATAATGCTTTTATAGTTCCTGAAAAATGTATTGTAAACACTAAAAATGGAGAAATTTTTAATTAGAAATCTGAACATGAATGGATAGATAAAAGAGGAAAAGTCATTACAGAAGTATAGGATCCTTATTCATCAGAAGTTCCTGCACCATATATATTTGAAGAGGACTACTATAAAAAAGCAGAATAGGGAACATTATATGCACAAGCAGGTTCTATAATAGATTTAGATACAGAACATTTAAATTTTGATTTAGAACATCCTGTGGATATTTAGATTTAGCCTTCTTATGATGGTTCTGTAAATCTTATTTTAAATGATGATAAAAATATTCCTCGATTAATAAATAGTCGATTTTCTCCAAGAGAAAAAGGCACATATGAAATAGTAGATAGAATTGGAGAAAATGATACAAATATTTATAGTTCTGAACATTTTAATAATGATTCTTCTTTATATTTACAATATACTAAAATTCCTACTATTGTATTTGAACAATTAGTAAGTGGACAATTTCCTGTAGGATAGTATTGTTTTTATATAACATATTGTGATTCAGATAATAATGAATCTGATATTGTTTCAGAATCTCATTTGATTCCAATGTTTATAGGAGGAAAAGGGGTTCCATTTTCCATGGAAGGAGGAATAAAAAATGAATTGTCTAATAAAGGAGTATTATTAAAAATTTCAAATTTAGATACTTCTTATAATTATATTAAAATAAAATATATAAGATATTTTGCAGACTATTAGCAAAATAGAGTATATGAAGGAAAAGAAATTACTTAGAAATATGAAATTTCTAATTATTAGAATTTTTGGGTAACTATTACTGGCTATGAGGAAACTTTAGATTTTGATCCAAATATAGTAAATTTAAGTAGATTTAATCCTAAATCTGTTCTTACTCAAACTCAATGTAAAAATATGTTATTTTTAGGAAATATCTCAAAAATTACTGATAATTACAAAGAACTTTCTGATGTTTCTTTAAGAATAGTTCCAAAATTTATAAAAAGTACATTACCACAACCTAACAATAAATATTAGGGAAGTGAAGGATATTATGATCCAAAGAATATGTATTATAATGTAGGATATTTTAACCAAGAATTTTATTCTTTTGGAATAGTATATATTTATAATAATGGAACATTATCTAATGTATATCCAACATTAGGATACCTTATGGAAGATAATAATGAAATCGAACTTCCAAGTATTTATGATCAAAAACAATCTAATCAAGCTATATTAGTACGAAAATATTTAGAAACAGATAATGAAGGATGGATTAAAGATGAAAATTTAAGTGAATATTCTACTAAATATTTAAATTCAAAAGGAGTATGCTAGATAAATTGTTCTTCTTATAACAAAGATGATATATTTAGTATAGAATTCAATATTCCAGAAGAAGTTATAAGATATTTAAAAGAAACTTTACAAATTTCTGGATATTTCTTTGTTAGAAGAAAACGTATTCCCAATATTATAGCTTAGTGTTACCTATTACCTTATGATGAAGTATTACAAGCTCCTGTTTTAGAAACATAGGTAAAAGGAAAAAAGAAATATTTTACAGAATGTTTTGTTTCTTAGCAAAAAACTACTACAGAAAAATGGGAAGCTCCCCAATTATTAAAAAATATTACAGGAAGAAGTTATATAGAAAATACTATTACAACTTTTATGGGAAGAAAAATAACTCATAATTATGATGTTCGATTATATGAGTATAGTTCTAGTTGGGATCCAGACACTTCTCATGGTTATATAGGAATTTGTCCTGATTTTTTATTAAATCAACCATACTATAATTAGATTTTTAATAGTTAGGATTTTAGAATTTAGCAAATAACTAATAATGCTTATTTATCTAGAGATGGAAGATTTTGGAGGGAGAATCCTGAAAGTACTCATATAACAAATGCTTCTTCTAATACAGTAACTATATGTTCTGTAACAGAAGATGTTCCTTCAGTAGTTATACAAGATAAAATATTTAAATTAAAGAAGGGCCAAGAAAAAGAATCTGTAAGATTTTAGTATGTAGAAAAAAATACTGGAGAATATAATGCTGGAAGTGGAGATACTAGTACTGCTACCAATGCTACAAATATTTCTAGAGGAATGTATTCTCCATATTTAGCTATTTACAGTACTAATAAATTAAAAACAGGAGAATTATATAATATATATTCTACAACATAGATTAATCCTTAGTAGGAATTTTCTAATAGAATGAAATCTAATGATGCCTATTATGCTATATCTGATAGACATGAATTTAGAATTAAAGATACTAAAGAGTAGTGTTTTAGAGGAGATTGTTATTTAAACACTTTTACTTATAGATTAAATAGAAATTTTAATGATTCTTCTTTGCCTAACAATGATGTAATTGTTGATGAAAATACTTGGATAGATAATTATGATGCTACTAATTCTGAAAATTGGGGAAATATAATAAGATCTGATTTAAATTCCGTAAAAATGGGAAGTTGGATAACCTTTAAATGTAGAAGTCCTTATAATTATGCTTTACGTTCAGTGGATCATTCTTATGTGTCAGAGGAAGCTTTAATGGGAAGTCCTAGAAGTTTTTATCCTAAAAGCAGCCTTTTAGAAAATGGTGAAAATAAATTACCTGATTCTTATTTATATAATGATGCTTATCGAGCTACTTTAGGATATAAATGTTATTTTGCATTACAGGATATTAATTATATAAAAGATACTTTTTCTAATAGAATTTAGTATTCTGCCATATCTATTCAAGACTCTTTTAAAAATAATTACAGAGAATCTTTATCAACATATTTTAGAGATTATTCTTAGGAATATGGTTCAATATAGAAATTAATAGGTTTTGAAGGACATATATTAGTAGTATTAGAACACGCTATAGGAATAGCAACAGTTAATGAAAGGATTTTAGCTGGAACTGGAGATGGTGAACCTGTATTTATTAATACTAAAAATGTTCTTCCAGAAGAATTAACAATTATTACAGATACCTATGGAACTCAATGGCCTGAGTCAGTAGTAAAATCAGAACAAGGATATGTTTATGGTGTTGATACTATAGCTAAAAAGATATGGAGAGTACAAGGGAATCAATTAGAAATTCTTTCTGATTTTAGAGTAAATAAATTCTTAGTTGATAATATTTCTCTAGGAGAAAGAGAAAGATATCCTATTATAGGATTAAAAAATGTAAAAACTCATTACAACAATAATAAAAAAGATGTAATGTTTACTTTTTATGATGATGTTTATTAGGATGAAGAAAAAGTTTGGAATTTATGTTTTAATGAATTATTAAATCAATTTACTACTTTTTATTCTTGGGTTCCTTCTTATTCTGAAAATATTGATACACAATATTTTAGCTTTGATAGAAACACCTCTAAATGGCTATCATTATTAAATTATTGTAATTATTCTATTCCAGAAAATACGGGGGTACTTTTGGATTCTCCAGTATGTAAAGATACTATAGATTATATAGAATTACCTAATATTCATTATTGTATAACAAAAGATTCTTTATAGAAAATACCATATACTATTATGAATTAGGACGGTACTACTAGTACTGCATATTTAGATCTTAATAGTAAAGAATCTGAAAAGGAAGGACAATATGAATTTGATTTCTCTAATTCTGAAGGTAATATGGCTTTTAAATTAGAAAAAGACCATTGGAAAAATTATGAACTATTTAAAATAGAAAAATGGGGATATTGGAGAGAAAATTCTAGTAATAAATACGGCTATGAATCTGAATGTCCTTCAGAATTATTATAGAATTTTGCTTTCTTAAATTATAAATTAAATTTCAGTAATGAAAATTAGAATATAGAAGAATTTAAAAAACTATTTGAAGATAGAAAATGTTTATTGTTAAACATAACTCCTTATGTAGAAAATTTAGACAATATAACTTCTGAAACTACACTTGGAACATGTTTTAATACTTAGACAGTAGCAATTACACTTCAATCTATTGTAGAAAATCCTTTACTTACTAATTCAGAAAAAGAAAGACCTGGATTAACTACAGATTTTTATCTACATGGATAGGCTGGAATATTTAATTTAGCAGAAGGTTTATTTCCAACTCATTGGTATGGAGAATATCATCCATTTGAATTTGAATTTGTAGTGAATGATAAAATTGGACAATAGAAAATATTTACTAATTTAGAAATTATTTCTAATAAAGCAGAACCAGAATCATTTCATTTTGAAATAGAAGGAGACAACTATGATTTCTCATTAGATAAGCGGGCAATGTATTTTAGACAAGAAGCTACTAAGGAAACATTCTAGAATCTTGGTTCTGATATGTTATTTGATAGGAATTATAAAGATGTTATAACAAAGAATTATACTCACGAACAGTATTATAGAGGAAATCCAATGAAACAAGAAGAAGGTGAAGAATATTTATCTACTGATTATACTAATCAATATTCTAAACAAGATAGGGTTTATCCTGTAGAAGGACATGGGTTAGTCCAACAAATAAAATCTTCAATATTTCCATTATACTATGAAAGAGTGGATACTTATAATGATATTTACCATGTTTATAGAGGAATGTTAGATGGAAATCCTGATACTGGATATGATTTTAAAAACTTATCAGGTTCTGAAATATTATGGGATAAAAGACTTAATCAATTTAATATTGTAACTCATATTAAAAATAGTCCTATTGATTTATATGGAAGATTAAGAGGAAATTCTTATTATAAGGAAGGAAAATGGCGTATATAGATTCCATCTATAATATTTAATTAGAAAAATGAAGTTTCTTGGGGACGGATAAATAATCAATTCATATTAGATTAGTCATGGTTAGATGGATTAGATTTATTAGGATCTGATCTTAAACGAAATATTCCTCCTTTAGTAATAAACTCTACTAATATTCCAAAGGATTTATAGGAGGATTAGATTACTTATAATAAACTTCCTAATATTTATAAAGCTGTTGGAAATGATAGATGGTAGTATAATATAGACACAAGTAATTGGACATATCGTAAAGAAGCTAGAATTAGAGATAAATGGATAAAAATAAGAGTTAGATATAGTGGAAAGAATTTAGCTGTAATTCACAGTTTAATTACTTTATATAATATAAGTTATAGTTAATTATGGCAATATTTAATTCTCAAAATGCAATAGGGTAGATAATGCAAGGGTATTAGCTCCCTATTGCAGATAAAATTGGAAAATAGTAGACTATTGCCAATTTTAAAAATTTAGAACAATTTTTTCATCCAAACAGACCTCAAAAGAAAGAATAGTCATATGATTATTGGAATAGTGGTAGTAGTGATAAAAAGAAAACCACTACTTCTACTGATAAAAATACTCCCTCAACAGGTTCTGTTGCAGCTTCTGCTGGAATAGGAATGGCTACTGATTATTTATCTGGAATAACTTCTAATTAGTTATTTGGAGAATCTGAACTAGGGAGAGGATTAGGAACTCTCTTTAGTTCAGGAGTATCCTCAGTAGGAAATACTATTGGAGATAATCTTTTAAAAGGAGCTGCTTTAACTAAAGGATTAGGAATAAATGCTGGAGCATCCTTAGCTGGTGCTGGAGCAGGATTAGCTGCAAACTATCTAGGACAAGGAGTAACATCTTTAATGGGAGATTCTAGATTAGGCAGAGGAATTGGTCAAGGAGTAGCTACTGGACTAGGAATGGTAGGAGGAGAAACTCTTTCTAATTTAGTTGCAGGAAAAGGAGCTACTAATACTTTATTTGATTCTATAAAAGCTCTTAAAGGAGCTAAAGGAGCAACCCAAGCCGCTGGAGGACTTTCAAAAGCTGCTGCTATTGGAAATCTTGCTGGATTAGGAGGTTCTGTAATAGGAACTGGACTACAAGCAGCTTTAGGTCCTTCAAAAGAATATGGTGGAAAATATGGTTCTATTACTCAAGGAATGGATACTGCTTATGATTTAGTTCAAATGGGAGCAGGATTTATTCCTGGAGCTGGAACTATAGTATCAGGAGCAATGGCTCTTAATAAAGGTCTTTCTAATATCTTTGGTTCTACTGATGGTATGACTGTTTAGGATGCTATTTTAGGTTCTGCTTTTATGCCCGCTCCAGTTAAATGGTTAAATATGTGGGGTTCTTCTAAAACTGGAACTTTCAATAATTAGTCTTGGCAAAATTCTGAGAAAGTAGGAAATTTTATGTAGGATAGTTTTGGTAATTTACAAAGTAGATTTGATTAGGCTAGAGAAGAAGCAGGAAAAACTTATGGTACATTTTCTCAAGGAGCAAAAAAAGAAGCCCAAAGAAATATAGATTATGCTAATGCTGCTTGGGGAAAAGTAATGGCTATGGCGGACAAAAATATTCTTCAAAATATTAGAAGTCAAGATATGAGTTCTATAAATAATCAAAGATATGCTTAGATGATTCGAGGAGGTTGGTCTCCTGTTGCAATAGGTAAACAAGGAATGAAGATACTTAATAATGCAACTAACCATAATATAGGAATGAGACTATTATCTGGAGCTGCATTAATTGATAATAAACAAATGATATTATGCAACGTTCCAGATTAAAGAATATAATTAATAAATCAAAAGAAATTTCTAATAAAAAAGAAGTTATTGGAGATCCTTTTGATAGATTTATGGAAACACTTCCTAAGGAATTAATAGTAGGAGAAAATTATAGAATGAAGGCAGCCTGGAAAGCTTATGGTTCTCCTTCTGATTATAAGACTGCTTTATGGGAAGGGTTGATCCAACCTATTGATGAAAATACTTATAAATTACCTTCAATAGGTTATAATGAGGAAACAGATGAATATGAATATCTTAATAAAGGAAAAGAAAATGATGTTGTAGCAAAAGATATTCGTGTTTGGGATAATGATGTAATTCCATTCGTTTAGGAATTAAAACGAGGAGGATTTATTAGACTTTATAATGAAGAAAAAGATTGTTGGACTTATACTAAAAATAAATCACAAGAATAGTCTTCTGAACAAGAGGTAGAATCCTTTAAGTAGGGTGGACAAATGTCTGTAATTCCTGAAGGTGCTCTTCACGCTAGGAAAAATAATATGGAAGGGGCAGGAGAAGATTTTACTGCAAAAGGAATTCCAGTTGTAGATAATGAAGGAGAGCAACAAGCTGAAATAGAAAGAGATGAAATTATCTTTAGAAAAGAAGTAACAGATAAAATGGAGGAACTTTATAAGAAATATAACTCTGAAGAATCTTCTTCTAAAAAAGATGAAATAGCTATTGAGATGGGTAAAATTATTACTTGTGAAATAACTAAACATACACAAGATAATACTGGATTAATTGAGAAAATTTAGAATCAATGATTACATTAGCTAATATAAGAAGAGCAATTTATAATATTTACAAAAGATTAGAAATATTAGAAAGTAATTCAGGAGGAAATTCTGGTCCTGCAGCTCAAATACAATCTGACTGGAATCAAACCGATACATCAGCAAAAGACTACATTAAAAATAAACCTACAATAACTAATGGACAAGATGGTATTACACCACATATTGATCCAACTTCTAAACATTGGATGATTGGAACTACAGATACAGGAATTGTAGCGGAAGGTTAGGATGGAACAACTCCAAGTGTTCCAGGAAATGAGGCAGCAGTATCGGGCGGAAATACTTTATCAGTAGTTACTACTGGAGAAAAATATACTTGGAATAATAAAGCAAATGTTTGGAGAGGTACCTAGGCTGAATATGATTTAATTTAGACTCCAGATGATAATACAATTTATATTATAACTCCTGCACCACTATGATAAATACAGATTTAGAAAATGCTTCTAAAATAATGATAGGTTCACAGGAAGCAGAAGCTATATATGTTGGTAGTAATTTAATTTGGTAGCAATCATCTCCTCTTCCTTATGATGCTGAAATTGAATATTTGGAAAGTACAGGTACACAATGGATAGATACTGGAATAATTCCAACAATAAATACAAAAAGTCAAATTAAATTCTGTAATCTAAATGCTACTGGAGCTGTAATTTTTGGTTACAATAATGGAGATGATCATATAGATTATCGTTTATTTAATTATTCTAGTAATTTATATTTTGATATTCCTGGAAATTAGTCTTCTGGAGAAGGAAATAGATTAATATCAGATACCTACAAAATAAATATAAATTCTATATATGAATTAGAACTTGGTAATTTTTATGTTAAGGATTTAACAACAAATAATATTATAGTTAATTCGACTCCTTGTAATAATTTTGGAGAAATTAATAATTCTATTACTCTTAATGCAGGATATGAAAATTATTCAACGTATGTAATATCTCCAAATAAATGGTATTATGTAAAAATTTATGAAAATAATACATTGATACTTAATTTAATTCCAGTACGTATTGGACAAATAGGATATATGTATGATAAAGTAAGTGGATAGTTATTTGGAAACCAAGGAACTGGAAATTTTGTATTAGGTCCAGATAAAAGTTAATAATTATGGAAGCAAGAAAATCTAAAAATATAGGAACAATAAAGTTAGGAGGACAAGAATACGATATATTCATTGCCAAATCCGAATCAGATAAAAAACAAGGATTACAACATTTTAAATCTCTTCCAAAAGATGAAGGAATGTTATTTGTTATAAATGAATCTAATCCTGTTGAAACATTTTTTCATATGCATAATGTACCATTTCCACTAGATATGATATTTATGGATGATGAATTTAAAGTGTTAGATGTTAAAAGAGGAAATCCAGAAGATGATAAAATAGAAGGAATAGCTTCATATGTTTTAGAAGTAAATGCTGATTCAGGAATAAAAGTAGGCGATGAAGCAGATATTGAAGATGATGATGAGGAATATGTAATGAAAGTTCTTGGACCTGATGGTACAGCTCAAATGTATTTAGAAGGCGGAGAAAGAATTGTTAGTAGAAAAGAAACTGTAGTTCTCATTAAGAAAGCATTAAAAGCTAATGAATCTAAAGAAGATAAGGATTATAAAGCGTTGGGTAAATACATATTTAAAGTATTAAAAGGACAGAATGAACGTCCTGCTGAATATGTAGATGCTCCAGAGAAAAAAGAGGATTAATTTATGGCAGAATACAATCCATTTTCAGATTTTAATCCAGTTTTTACAAGATATCAAAACGTACAATCTAAAGTAGAATTAAAAGATCCTTTTGATAATATAACCGATATTTCTGATTGGGCATCTAATGTATTGCCCAACGGAAATATTGTAGTTTCTCCTAATACTCCAGAAGCAGCTAAAGCATTTGATACTAGTTTCTTAGATAAAAATGCAGAAACTCATTCAGAAGATTTTATAGAGGATAGTTCTGTTAAATAGGATTTAACAGGAAGTAAAAAGAAAGCTATGGAATTCTTTAAAAGTAAAAAAGATTCAAATGGAAAACAAATTCTAACAGATTATTAGATAGCAGGAATTGTTGGAAATTTAATGGGAGAATCTAAATTAAATGCAAAGGCAGTCAATCCAACTAGTGGAGCATTTGGTTATGCTTAGTGGTTAGGGGACAGAAAAAAGAAACTGTTTGCCAAATACGGAAATAATCCTACTGAAGAATAGTAGTTAGAATTTATTTGGGAGGAATTAAACACTAGTGAAAGAAGAGCTTTTGAAGAATTACTACAAACTAGAACAGTAGATGGAGCTATAAATAGTTTTATGAGACATTTTGAGAGACCTTCTCAAAAAGAAATGGCTCAATCTATTCGCAATAGACTTAAATATGGTAGAGAATTATTATCATGAATGTAAATACAATTAGTTGGAAAACGATATTTCAAGCTAACAGTGGAGGATTTTCTAGTAAACGAATATTTGGAGCATTAGGAATGTTTACTTGTCTAATATTATTAGTAGCTGCTTTTATTTTAGAAAAACCTGTTCCTGATTTTGCTGAACTAGTATATATTACAAGTGCTTCACTTTTAGGCTTAGATAATGTTACTGATATTTTTAAGAAAACTGTTAATAAATCTAATTAAAATTTGATTAATTAATAAGGATTAATATTTTTATCTAAAAGATATTTCAGAAATGCTCTATTTAGAGCCTTATATATATAACCAATTAAAAATAACGTTATTTATGAAAATTTAGAGTAACAACAAAGAATTAAATGAAATGATTCGCAAATTCCAAGAAGGAGGCGAAATGGCTGCTCCAGAAGGAGGTACACCTACAGGTGCTGCTCCAGAGGAAGCTGCTCCAGAAGGCGGTGATCCTACTGCTTAGATTCTAGAAGCTGCAATGGCTGCTTTACAAAATCAAGATTGTAATTTAGCTATGCAAGTACTACAAGCAATAGTACAGATGTTAGGTGGAGGAGCTCCTGAAGGTCCTGCCGCTCCAGAAGGTCAAGCACCAGTATTTAAGAAAGGTGGTAAGCTTGCTGGATGGATTAAAAAGTAATTATTAAACTTAGTACTAAGGGCGATACGGACACGAAAGCCGTGTCGCCCTTTCATTATTTTAATTTGATTTTATTATGGCTGAACAAAATTAGGAAATTACATATATCCCTTATGGTTAGGATGAAATTTCTCAATAGGACCTAATGACAAATTTAGCTAATGGAGTAGAAGGATATCTTGGAAGTAAACGTTGGGCTAGAAAAGATAAATATCGTAATGCTTGGTTAGCTGCTTATTAGGATATTATAGGTAGAGGTCTTGTTGGAGCATCTAATGATAGTGGGGTTTGGACAGTAAATCATAACGGAGAAGCAATACCTCTTGATTCAAAATCTAATGTAGAAAGAGAAATGTATCAAGATGCTGCTTATTATATACAATAGCAAATGGCTAAGATGACTCCTCGTAAAAAAGAAGAGGAAAAGAAAAAAGAAGATTTAACTCCTTTTAAATTTAAAGAAAGTTTTTCACAATAGTTATTAAATAACAGATTTGGTGGAGATTCTTCATTATTTGGAGATTCTGAACAAGGATGGAATGCCCTTGATGCTAGAGACGAAAAAACAGGATTAAGAGGAACTGCTAAAAGACGTGAAGCTATGGCTTCTGAATTAGAAGCATATTTAAAAACTATTGAAGACGGGAAATTTAATTTTGAAGGAACTTCTTTTAAAGATGAAAATGATGCTAGAACTAAAATACAAACTGCAATTAATGCTTTAAGAAATACTCCTGAAGATGAATCTGATGATATTCCAGCATTTAATGCTTTAGGATTAAATTATAGAGGATTCTTTAGTAATGGAGGAAATGAAGCTAGTACTCATTTAGATTCAAATGGAACTCCTTATACATACAATTAGTGGAACCAACTTCAATAGCAATAGGCTGAAGCTAAAGCTAAATAGGAAGCTGAAAAATTAAAACAACAAAGGGCTAATCAATATTCTAACTATAAAATATATAATTTTAATTTAAATGGGACTCCTTTAACTCAAGAAACTTCTCAAATTATTTTAAACAAATTAGCTAATGGTTAGGATTTAGATGGAAATGATTTATCTGGAATTACTTGGGCATTTAAATAGGGAATAAAGAATAGAGGACTACAGAATTTATCTAAAGAAGAATTATAGAAGTTTGGTCTAAGATATTCTGGAACTCCTGGAAGACTTAAAAAATTACAAGGGCTAGACGGTATTTATTATGATTCTATTGCCAATAGAATTATAAGACCTTATCAAAATAATTAGCAATAGTTTGGAACTACTTTAGAAAATATTATTAATCAAAATAGTCCAGAAGCTATTGCTAAAAAACAATAGGAAAAAATACAATAGGCTAATAATAGAAAGTTAAGTGAAGGTTTTTAGGCTGAAGATTATTTGAGAATGGGAGCTATGGCTTAGGATATTACTGGAGCTGTAGCAGCTTGGGTTCCTACTTATGGTACCGCAATATCTGGTGGACTTGGTTTATCTTCTTTGGCTACTAATTTTGCTGCAGATTGGAATGACGATTCTGTTACAGTAGGAGACATGTTTAAAAATGCTGGAATTAATTTAGCTTTAGCAGGAGTTGGAATGGTTCCAGGATTAGGTCTTGCTGCAAAATCTGGAAAATGGTTAGCAAATATAGCAAAGTGGACTCCACGTATTCTTACTTTAGCTTCTGCAGGACATATTGCATTGAGTGATAATATAAAGAATTCTCTTAAGAAAGCTTCTAGTGTCAGTGATTGGAATCAACTTACTAATCAAGACATAAAAAATATTACGTATGCTTTATCTACAGTAGCAGGTCTTTCAAGAGGAGCAAAAGGAATTGTTAATGATAGAAAATTTAAACCTGCTTTTACAGAAAGTACAGAAAAACAATATACAATTACTACTTCTAAAGGAAAAAAGACTTTAACTCAGAAATAGGTTGATGATATCAAAAAATTAAATCCAAAGGACAAAGAAAAATATAATGAAGAATTAAAAAAGGTATTAGGATTAAAAGAAGATGAAACTGTTAATACAAAAGATTTAACAACACTAGGAAAAATTATTAAATCAAAAGGAGTTAAAATAGAAGAAGAAAATGTTCCTGTAGGACTTTCTCCTAGAGCTAAAGCTTATAGAGAGTATTTGGAAAGACAAAATAATCAAGCAAAAGAAAATCATTAGTTTTTATCAAAATACTTAAACACTGATTATGATATTTATAAAGCTAATACTCAAAGAAGTGCTCCTAATTTAGCTATTTCTGATAGAATTAGAAATATATGGAACCCTCTTTCCGATAGAAATTTATAGAAGAAAGGAATAAAAGTAAAAGAAGAAACTCCTACGACCCCTTCTACTTCTAAAACTTCTACAGAAACACCCAAAATAACTTCAGAAACATCAAAAACAACAGGAAAGAAAACTTGGACGGAAATAGAAAAAGAACCTAAGAAATGGTCTCAAAGTACCGAAGCTAAAGAATATAAAGAAATGCTTAAAGGAAATTATAGTAACAATGCTATACAAGGTGGTACTCATAAAATTGGAGATTTAACTATTGATGTTGATATTCCTAGACCTGGAGCTACTAATGGTTTTGCAGAAGTAACATTTAGTAATGGTAATAAACAAACTATTAGATTCGATAATTAGAAACAACTACAAAAAGAGATTGCAAAAATAGTAAAAGAAAGAAGAGTACAAACAGATTCTTCGGGAAAGAAAACTAAAGTTGATGTCAAAGAAATGAGTAAAATACTTAAATCTTTGAAAGCTAGAGGATTTTTAAAACAAGGAGGAACTATAAATAATCCTTATGTAGATACAGTAATTGAAGATTTTTTTAAAAATAATAATATATGAATATAAGACCTAAAAATACAATTTTATTCGCTTAGACAGGAGTAAAATTTTCATAGAATAATTTAAGGGGTGCTAATTGGAGACAACAGGTCTTTAACAATTATCGTTAGCACCTCTTAGATTAGCTAGCTAAATATGGAGAAGCTGATGACTATGGTAAATGGTTAAATGAAATGTAGGCTAGACATTCCAATATATATAATTTAGCTGGTGGAGAAAAAGGAAATTGGGAAGATATTGCTTATAAAAATGATTTAGTAGGACAATATCAACAAGATTATAGAGGAGGCCTCGGTAATGATGGACAATATAAAAGATATGGTTCTATTTAGTTAAATGATTCCGATAGATATGATTTTAATCAAACTGGAATAAAGACTAATTAGGGTACTAGATATAATATTGCCAATCCTCCTACAAGAACTTCTGGAGATTATTCTAGAAGTGGATATAATTACAAAGTAGATAATCTTTATAGTGCCATAACAGATGATAGAAGATTGTTAGGTAGAAAAGGAGATTGGGATGAAAGTTCTACAGAATTTAAAACATGGCAAAAGGATTTAAATTCTAGAGGATGGGAAACTTATCTTGATACTTCTGATAATTATTATAAATTAAGAAGATTAAATAATCCTTCTAATGGAACAACTACTTAGAATTAGTAGAAAGTAAATGGAATTCAAGTAGGCTAGAAGGATGATTCCAAATCTGACTTTTGGAATAAATTAAGTCAAGGTTTTAATAAAGTGGCTCCAGATTTATTAGGAGTACTTCGTTTAGCTGGACACTTAAATAATAATGAAAGAGTATATAAAGAATCACTAAAAGCTATAAAACCTAATTTATAGTAGACTTATTTAACTCATAGACAAGTAGTAGGTGACGAAGCTACTAAATAGGCTTATTATAGAAGAGCTGCTTAGGGAGAAACTAGAGCAGCTTAGCCTTTTACTTCTGATGCTGATAGACAAATAGCTTATATGAATGAAGCTAAACGCGTTGGTGATGAATTAAGAGCTCAAGGAGATTTAGCTGATAATCAAGAGATTCGCAGAACTTCTGACGAATCTAATCAACATCAATGGGCTAATCAACAAAGACTTTCAGAGACTGCTAATTATAATACAACTGAAATAAATAAAGCTAAAGCTGCTAAACATCAACTTACTGCTTAGAAATATTCAGCTGATTGGACTAATCTTGATGAATATTTATTTGGACATTAGTCTAGATTACAATAGAAACGTAATAGACAAGAAGCTATTGAAGATTAGATTAAAACTCTTCAAATGTAGGAAGATATAGCTAATGATCCTGATATTAAAGCTGCATATGATAATTTAGAAGCTGAGGCTAAAAAATTATATCCTAATGGAGATGTAAATTGGGCAGATCCAAAATTAAAAGATGCAAAGAATAATCTTGCTTCTGTTAGAAGAAAATCTATGATAAAGTATTATTCTTTATATGCTAAATCTGGAGCAAAGATAACTAGAAAAGATACTACTGATAAATATTTATATAAAACTTCTAGAGATATTGTAGAACATTTTAGAAAGATGTCTAAAATGACTGATGACTCTAGAATTAAAACATTACCAAAACCTTTAAAAACAAGCTCTCATCCACGAAAGATGTAGCTGGGAGGTGTAGCCCCTTTTACAATATATAGACCAGTAGGAGTTGGTGGAGAGACCACTACTTAGGTCGCCTCAAGTACAGAAGGAGCTAAATCTTCTAAAGATACTGCAGCCAAGGATAAACTTGACATGATTAAAGAAATGTTCAAGGCTGTTCAAAATACAGGATTACCTGTTGATGTAAATGTAGTTTATAGGGATTTAAACAATCTTTTTTCTAGGGCACAAGCTTTTGGAGAAGAATTATCTTCTGATGATATTGCTTCTATATATTTACAATCTATGTAGAAGATTAGTAATCTAAAATATAGTAAAGAAAATTATGATAAAGCTTTAGCTGTAGCTACTTCTAACGAATCCTTAAATGAACTTGCTGTAGATGCTTTAGGGCACTATGTAGTATAGGATAAAGATTCCAAATTAAGTTTAGTAAACTCTTTAGAAGAAGCAAGAGAAAAAGGATTAAATCCTATAACTAATCAATAGTTATTAAATCTTAGAGCTTATTCTCCTGACTTAGCTTTCTAGAAAGGCGATTACACTATTACTAATATTATTAATAATGGAATGGGACTTAATAAAATAGGTGCTCAAATTAAAGCTTTAGCAGG